>ERZ791645.800-NODE-800-length-24087-cov-3.538574_pt1 | contig 24087 bp, 19 predicted proteins | sample MGYA00509939_ERZ791645 | MGnify/ENA primary metagenome ERZ791645 (study PRJEB30046, sample SAMN00715249) | human gut metagenome | study: EMG produced TPA metagenomics assembly of the A metagenome-wide association study of gut microbiota in type 2... | reverse complement strand
AACACTATTTGTTATATCTGCACAATTTAATCAAGATTTATGATAGTTTCGCAAATACCTAAATATAATTAAGAATATAAGGAGGGTAGTGATTTACCCTCTTTATATAAGATTAAAATCGTGTACGCACACGAAAAAAATATAAAAATTTATCTTATCATTAAATAGAAATGAAATAAGGAAAGGATTAAGAATGGATGCGATAAAATTTGGTTTTAAATACTGGAAAAAGTACATAGTGGCGGCGGTTGTCCTGCAATTTGTGAGTTTTCTTGCAATTATTGCGGATTTGCTGATTCCGTTTGTGTCGGAGCTTTTTGTTGATTTTGTTATTATGGATAACGACAATAAGGCGAGTGGAGTTTTTGCATTTTTGATTGATGGAGATTACGGAAAAAGGCACAGTTTTGAATTGTTTTTTAATATTGCGATGGTGTTTGTCGGACTTCTTGTTTTCAGACTTGTTTTTATATATATCAAAAACACAATGTTTGAAAAGTATGCGTTGAAGTTTGAGACGGATTTACGAATTGTAACTTTTGATAAGCTGATGGAACTTGACAGCCAGACTGTATCTGAGTACAACACGGGTGAACTTTTAACTACGCTTCATACTGACACGATTATGATGAAAGACCTGTTTGGAAGAATTATTCCGGGAATGTTTGACAGTATGTTTGTGTTTGGTGCGTGTATAATATTGCTTACATCGATAAATATCACACTGCTTATAATTCCGGTTATACTTGCACCATTTTTTGTTGTGGCACTTTTGAAATTTAGGAAAAAGGCTCAGAAAAATTACAGAGCCATAAGAACCAGCAACAGTAATATGAATCTTACAGTTCAGGAAAATATAGAGGCTGTCCGTCTTGTAAGGTCATTTACAAATGAGGGAAGGGAAAAAGAGAAGTTTGATAAATCAAATATGAACATGAAACAGTCATATATAAATCAGGTTAAACTTTCGGCAGGTTTTGAGGTTATATTTAGTTCGATAAAACAGGTTGCTTATATTGGAACTATCGCATTATGTGCATTGCTTGTTATAAAGGGTGAGATGCTTGTAGGATTTTTGGTTGCAGCGTCAGGTTATGTCATGAAAATAATGGATCATGTATCACAGATAAACAATCTTCTCTTTCAGATGCAGCAGCAGATTGTTGCAGGGGATAAGATAATGAGGTTTATGGATTGTAAGACAAAGATTAAGGATGGCAAAAAAACTGCAAAAGATATAGATAAGCCTGATATAGAGTTTGAAAATGTTACATTGGAACTTGGCGGGAAAAAGGTTCTTGACAATATAAATCTTTCGATTCCTTATGGCAAAAAGGTCGGTATTGTCGGAGCAACGGGAAGCGGAAAGAGTATTTTATTAAAATCAATAGTAAGGATAAATGATGTAAATGACGGTCAGATAAAAATGAACGGAACAAATGTCAAGGAGTATAAAACAGCGGAGCTTAGGGAAAAAATCTCATATGTTTTTCAGGATGCATTCTTATTTTCAAATACCATTGACAGTAATATTGCATTTGCAAACCCTGATGTTGATGAGAGCAGGGTGAGGGAATGTGCAAAAAGAGCAATGGCAGATGATTTTATAAATGAACTTTCTGACGGCTATCAGACGATAGTAGGTGAAAAAGGATTTGGTCTTTCAGGAGGTCAGAAACAGAGGGTTTCTATTGCCAGGGCAATGCTAAAGGATGCACCGGTATTTGTATTTGATGATTCAACAAGTGCACTTGATGCAGAGACAGAAAGAAAACTTCTTGAAAATTTGAGGACATATTATAAGGAAAGAACTATTCTTATAGCGGCACACAAAATGTCATCCGTTGTCGATTGTGACGAGATAATTTATCTCAGCAATGGAAAAATTGTTGAGAGGGGCACCTTTGATGAACTGATGGAGCTTGACGGACATTTTGCTGGTGTGTATAAGACGCAGATGGCAAAGCAGACGGTGGCATAAATGATATGCGAAACTTATGATTTGCTAAGAAGTTAGTATATTGAAAGTTTCGCAAATATTTTTGAGAAATTAGTTGGGATTTGATTATAACGGAGGAATTTAATGGCTAAGAGGAATACATATTTTGAGGATGAGGTTGTTCATAAAAAAATTGATATTAAGCAGTTTGGCAGGATTTTAAAATATATAATGCCGTATAAGCATATATTTATCATTGTTTGTGTGCTTATGCTTGTTTCAGCGTGTACTGCATTGCTGCCGCCGATGCTGCTTAGATATGTTATAAATGATGTTGTTGTTGAAAAAAGTATGGCTAAGCTTTTTTATGTTGTGTGTGGTCTTGTTTTTCTGGCTGCGACGGATATAGGGCTTACTTATGCACAGCAGCGTATGATGGGACAGATGGGGCACAGTGTTATTGCGGATATGAGAAAGGATATTTTTTATAAATTGCAGGAACTTCCTTTTGAGTATTTTGACAACAGACCTGACGGAAAGATTGTTGTGCGTGTCACTGATTATATAAATGACCTTGCAAATTTCTTTACGAATTATGTCGTGATGTTTCTTGTCTATCTTGTAAAGATTGTCATTGTTACGATATTTATGCTCTCACTCAGTCCGGAGCTTACGATTATTGTCGTGTGTACGGTAGTTCCTATGATGGCTCTTGTGTTCTTGTTGAGATATAAGATAAGAAGGAGATTTGCATGGCACAGGGCGAAGCTTTCAAACCGTTCAGCTTTTCTTATCGAGACTATCATGGGCGAAAAGATAGTAAAGAATTATAACAGAGTTGAGAAAAATAAGTCGATTTATGAGGATTTGCATAATCAGAGTGTCAATGTATGGTGGGGAATTGTCAAATTAAATAACTTAAATACGCCGATTGTTGAAATATTCTGGAATATCGGGACACTTTGTCTTTACGGAGTTGCACTTTATCTTATATTAAATGGAAGCAGCCAGGTAGATGCAGGTACGGTTGTTGCGTTTATAAGCTATATGGGACTTTTCAGCGGACCACTCACACAGATAGCGATAATAATTCAGCAGATGGCACAGGTAAGCTCAAATCTTGAGCAGGTGTTTGATACGATTATGAAGTGCAGATAAAAGATGAGGAGGGCGATGTATCGCTTGATAATGTAAAAGGTCAGGTTGATTTTGACAATGTGACTTTTTCATATGAGGATGATATAAATATTCTTGAGAATATGAACCTCCATGTAAAGCCCGGAGAGACGATAGCACTTGTAGGACCGACGGGTGCAGGAAAGACTACAATTATAAATCTTTTGATGAGATTTTATGATGTGACCGGAGGTTCAGTAAAAATAGATGGAAATGATGTAAGAAAAGTAACATTGGAGTCACTTAGAGAGGAAGTAGGAGTGCTTATGCAGGATCCTTTCATATTTAAAGGGACTGTTATGGAGAATATAAGATACGGCAGACTTGATGCGACGGACGAGGAGTGCATAGCAGCCGCAAAATATATTTATGCCGATGAATTTATCGGGAGACTGCCACATGGATATGACGAGGAACTCGAAGAGAGAGGGGAGGGACTTTCAGCAGGAGAAAAACAGCTTATCAGCTTTGCGAGGATAATACTTAAAAATCCGTCAGTGATAATACTTGACGAAGCGACAAGTTCGATAGATACGGAAACTGAAAATATGATACAGAAAGCACTTGATGTTATACTGTCAGAAAAAACAGCATTCATAGTGGCACATAGGCTTTCGACGATAAGAAATGCGGACAGGATACTTTATATAGCTGACAAGGGAATTGCCGAGGAAGGAAATCATAGAGAACTTATGGAAAAAAGAGGTCTTTATTATCAATTAAATAGTAGCAGTTACATTAAATAATTAAAATAAAAAAGAACTGCTTTGCAAAAAAACGATAAAACAATTAAGATTGAAATAATGCTTGTAATGTGTTATATTAAAATCTGTTTGAAAAAATTTACTTTTTAAGATATGAGTGTGGAAATTTTTTTACACTCAGGATTTGTGTCGGTGTACACTTGAAACAAATTCTAATATGCACAAAAGATAAGTGCAGAAACGGGGAGCATTATGAGTTTATATGGATTTAAAAGAAAACACGGACTTAGTTTTTCGGGTTTGGGAAGCAGTTCTAAAGGCAGCAGTTTTTTGAGATTTATTGCATCACACAAAATGGAGATTCTGATGTTTCTGCCTTTTTTTATCATGGATTTAAGTATCCGTATCATGGGATACAAAATAGATTTTTATCCGGCATATTATATTCAGCCAAATCTTTTTACAATAATATGGACAGGGCTGTTTATTGCATTAGCAAAATATCTTAAGGGGGTTATAGGAAAGATTTTTTACTTCCTTATGTTTATTATTAGTTTTGTGTTGTTTCTGACTAATGCTGTATATTATTCTCTCACGAACTTTTATTTTAATTTTTCTTTGCTGGAGCTGGCAAGTGAGGGAAGTTCTTATATAGCTGATACTATAAAAAATACACCGGTTTATGTATATATTCTTGCAATTTTTATATTTGTACTTGCGATTGTGGCGGTAAAAAACATGAAAAAAGGGGAGTGTTTTCAGTGGACAAACTCTCCATTGTAAAAAATGTTTTGTTATAAATCTTTAGCTCTAATCTCAAAGGTATTGTTTGAAATCACTCTCTTGCAAGAGTGGAAAAAACTTTTAGCTGCAGTTGTAATATTTATATGTCTGCATCTGATTATCCCGGTTACAATGGGAAGCGGAAACAAAAATCTTAAGTGGAACAGCTTTAAAAAAGCAAGAAATGTTTATAATGAATTTAGTGATACAAATAAAAGTATGAAAGTTGCCGGACTTTATGAATATACTTTAAGAAATTTATATATAACTTTTTTAAAGCCAAAGGAAAAGATAAGTGACAGTGACAGAAAATTCCTTAAAAACATATATGAGGCGAAAGATGAGAAAAAGCCAAATAAATATACCGGTATGCTAAAAGGAAAGAATGTGATTTTTTTGCAGCTGGAGGGTATGGATGAATGGCTTCTGACAAAGAAGAACACACCAAATCTATATAAACTCAAGAATGAGTCCATTGATTTTACGGATCACTATTCTATTTATACCGGAGGTGGTTCGACTTTTAATTCAGAGTTTGCTGTGAATACAGGTTTTACGACACCTATTTCATATAATGAAAATGTATATACATTTAATAAGAATACATTCAATAATACCATGGCGAAACTGTTTAAAAAAGAGGGATATTCAGTTAATGCTTTTCATATGAACAGCAGTGAGTTTTATTCCAGAGGAATAAACTATAAGAGCTGGGGTTATGACAATTATTATGGTCTTAAGGATATACTTGACAGTAAAGATAAAAATGACCTTAGTTATGAGCTTGATAGAAAGCTTATTGAGAATAAAACCTTCTATAATAAAATGTTTAAAGGCAGTGAAAGATTTGTTGACTATATTATATCCTATACGCCACATACGCCATTTACGACTGAAAAGGAAGTTGGAAAGCTTGTAGCTGAGATGAAGTATGGAAAAGGAAAAATTCCAAAACTTTCTGAGGAGCAGGTGGCAGATCTTATGGTTGGTGAAACTGATTATATGGTTGGACTTCTGATGCAGGCTTTAAAGGATAATAATCTATATGATAATACAGTTATAGTGGCTTATGCAGATCATTATCTTTATACCATAAATGACAAGTCTGTGCTTGATAAATACAAAGAAACTGATAATAATCTTATAAATCGTACACCATTTTTTATATGGAGCAGTGACATGAAAGCAGAAAAGATTGACAGGACAAATATGCAGATGAATATTTTGCCTACTGTACTAAATCTTTTTGGTATTGATTACAATAGTAACTATTATATAGGTAAGGATATTCTTTCAAATGACTATAGTCCGTTGGCTTTTTTCGCAGATTCAAGCTGGTATGATGGAAATGCGTATGTAGCTGATGGCAAGGTGACTAATGGTGTAGGAATATCAAAAACTCAGATTGAGAAAAAGAGCAGTATCGTGAGTGAACTTATTAAGAAGAATGATCTTACATTAAAATATGACTTTTTGAAAGATTATAAATAAAAAAGATACAAAAGTATTATGGAGTGGAGAGAATAATGAATATTACAAATGTGTTGTTAAGTGTTGGAATTATAGACGATATAGGACATTTTTTAGGCAATATTTATACTCCCAGCCTGTTTTTGTTTACGGCTATCGGGATGTTTATGAAAATATTGAGCATACATAATGTTCCATATATGATAATAGGGCTTTTCTGTACAAGAAAGTTTAAACCGGCTAAGAATAATCACAAATATGCGGTGCTTATTCCGGCTAGAAATGAGGAGCCTGTTATAGGAAATCTTATAAACAGCATAAAAAAGCAGGATTATCCGCAGGAGCTTTTAACGATTTTTGTCGTTGCTGACAACTGTACGGATAATACGGCAAAGATAGCACAAGAGCTTGGTGCAATCTGTTATGAGCATAATAATCCTGATGAGAGGACAAAGGGATTTGGTCTTAAGTATCTTTTTGAGCAGATTGAAAAAGATTATGGAATACAGTCATTTGAGGGGTATTTTATATTTGACTCTGACAATCTTTTAAAAAGAGATTATATATCAAGAATGAACGATTCATTTGATGCAGGGGAGAAGATAATCACATCATATAGAAGTACAAAAAATCTTACTGAGGGATGGATAGCATCACTTTATGCAATTCATTGGCTCCGTTCGATAAGACAGCGTCACCGCACAAGATCATTTCTTCATCTTGCTACGAATATTCAGGGTACTGGATTTTTGTTCGCAAATGAGATAGTAAAGGACGGCTGGAAATATACATCACTTACAGAGGATAGATCACTGACAGCCGACTGCGTGGTAAATGGCTATGAGATTTCATATAACAACGATGCGATATTTTATGATGAGCAGCCTACAAGCTTAAAAGTTGCTTTGCGCCAGCGTTTAAGATGGGCTAAGGGACATCTTCAGGCATTTGGGGAAAGTGGCTGGGGATTATTTAAAAATATTTTTATAGATAAAAATACAAAGTGGGAAAAAGACGATACATGGTACAGATTTTTATGGCGTACCATAAGACACAGATTTATGTCGTTTGATACTTTTGCACAGCTTCTGCCCAAACAGATAGTTACCGCATTTAAGTGGCTTTTCTGGAATTTATTTTTATTTCCTTTCACCATTTACAATGCAGGCGGACAGATGTATATATTCAGAAACGGTACATGGCTTTCAAAGCTTGTCAGACAGTTCACGGGAAATGTTACCATAAATCTTGAACCGGGATGGAAGTCATATGCGATATGCGTTTTGATTGTTATATGGATGAGAATTTTCTACAGAATAGGGATGTATCTTGCAAATATATGGATGGCAATATACATATTTATAATAGAAAGAAAACGAATCCAAAAAGTAAGTTTTTGGAAAAAAGTATTATATTGTCTTACATGGCCTATTTATGATGTGATAGAACGCTATGTAAAATACATAGCGCTCTTTAAGAAAGTCGAGTGGAAACCAATACCACACGAAAGTAAGATAACAATAGACGATATTCAGGAAAATTAGTTCCGGAATGAAACAGTAAATTTGGGGACGAATCATCAGATTCTAGGACGAATCGTTAGATTCGTCCTGTAATAGTGATGGTTGTTGTTCCCGGTGCTATACTCCAGGCTCCGGTTGCAGGATCCTGTGTGTATGTGGCAGCGGGAACTGTTATTTTACCGGCAACAGTTTCAAAACTTCCTGTAGTGGCATCATATGTGTAGTTGCCTGTTTCAGCCCATGGTGCAGAGTTGTAAGTCACGGAAATATTGTTGAGAGCCGGTGTAAATACATCCGAGATACTAAGCAGATCCTCAGCAGCAGCGGCAGTATTGCCAAAGTTTTCTATTACAAAAGTATAAGTTATCTGACCGTTTTCTGTAATTGTTGTAGGTGAGAGGGATTTGTTTATACTTAAGTTTGTTCCATTTTCAGAAGAAATTGTTTCGGCAGCCGTAACAGGATTTGCAATATCAGTGCCTGATATTGATGCTGTATTTGTAATCGTAGAGTCTGTTGACAAAGGAGCGAAGTTGTTTATTTGTGCATCATATATGATAGTGGTATTGCCGCCTGCGGGAACCGTTATATTTGAAAAAGCAAGTTCGGGAATGGTTGTGGCAGCAGGAGCCGCCTGTAAGACATCGTTTATATAGTATTTGACTGAACCCGCAATATAGTCAAGCGGTTTTAAAGTGAGGGCACCAAATGGGTAAGAACCAAGTGTATCAGTGATTGTAAGACCTGATATTGCTGCCTGACTTGAATTTAACAGACTAAGGACATAAGTTATGGTGCTGTTGGCATTGTAAGTTGGTACAACGGCTGTTTTTGTTGCTGTTAAGGCTTCGATGATTTCTCCGGTAGTGATGTTTGAAACTGTTGATGTTCCATTGTGTGAAAGGGTAGCCTGATTAAAAAAGAGTGCCATAAATTTTCCTCTTGTATATAAATAAAATTAAAGAAGATATATTGCAAAAAGTTGTAATATTCTACTTTTAATAAGAATATATTCATGATTTTTTTTAGTGTTACATAAAACAGATTTGGATTGATTGATTTTGTTATGTGGTGAAATGCATTTGAGATTTGCATTGTTGTCCGGCAATGAATTGTTACCAAAAAGTTTAACAATATATAAAATACTATAGTTTTTTCTAAAAAATAATGTTAATATATGTATATGATTAAAAGATTGAAGGAGATGTTTTCGTGTATGACAGATTGACCAGAAAAGATGTTGAAAAAATGAAGAAGGAGGTGGAAGAAAGAAAACTTGTTGTCAGAAAACAGGCACTTGAGGATGTTAAAGAGGCAAGAGCACAGGGGGACTTGAGTGAGAATTTTGAATATAAGGCAGCAAAGCAGTTCAAAAACAGAAATGAGAGTCGTATCAGGTATCTTGAAAAGATGATAAAGACTGCAAAGATTATTGAAGATGATTCTGATGATAGTCAGGTCGGATTAAATGATTCTGTTACTATTTACATAGAAGAAGATGATATGGAAGAGTGTTTTAAGATAGTAACGACTATAAGATCTGATGCGATAAACAATATGGTAAGCATTGAGTCCCCGATAGGAAGAAGTCTTATGAAGCACAAGGTTGGAGACAGAGTGTATATAAAAATAAATGATTCAGATGGTTATTATGCTGTTATCAGAAATATTGATAAGAGTGATGATGAATCAGAAAAAATAAGCAGTTATTAAGAGAAAACTATAGATAAGAACAGATTATAGAGAAAGAGGTAATATTATGAGTATGAAGTTTAGGAGTGTAAGGATTTATCTTGTGATTCCGGTATTGATACTTGGAATATGCAGTATGGTGTCACTTGCAATGACAGGTGTTTCGCTAAAGAGTGTGAGTAATGTAAGTAAAAATATAGCTCAAAAGCAGATAAATAGTGTAAGCTGTCTTGATGCAGTCAAATCAAATGTTATCGAGATGCAAAAGGAAGTAATGTCATATTGTCTTATCACTCAGGATTCACAGCGTGAAAGTGTTGTCAAGAACATAACCGGATTAAAGAATGATACAGAATCATATCTTAAAAAATTGAATACCATGCTCCAGTCGGATGAACTGGAAAAACAGCTTGATACATTAGACGCTAATTACCGGACATATGAAAAAAAGGTCAATGAGATACGAGAGATTGCTTCGACAGATGCTATGACAGCACTTGAGGATGCAAACAGAACACTTGGCAAATATGGTACTGCTGTTGAAAGTATGGCAGATAAAATGATAGCGTCAAATGATAAGATAACAAAATCACAGGTAAGAGATTTTTCGGCTAAGAGTTCACAGGCAAATTTAGTTATCACAACTGCATTTATCATGGTTATTATAATTATAATAGCAGTAGTATTATGTATTGAGCTTATTGTCATAAAACCGTTAAAAAAGATAGACAAAGAGCTTGGTGTTATTATAGATGAGATAAATCAGGACAGAGGAGATCTCACAAAGAGAATAAACATTAACAGAAAAGATGAAATTGGCAAAGTTGCGACAAATATCAATGTATTTATAGAAAAACTTCAGACTATAATGCAAAAGATAACATCAAATTCAAAACAGCTTGATGAGACGGTAGGTAATGTTGTAGGTAAAGTAAATACGGCGAATGGAAGTGCCTGTGATATATCGGCTGTTATGGAAGAACTTTCAGCTACAATGGAAGAGGTTGCCGCAACAGTGAAAAATATAGATGAAAATACTGCTGTTGCAAATACTAAGGTTGACAAGATGACGATTGAGACAGGCAATGTAGTAGATTATTCCAATGAGATGAATGAGAGAGCGATAAAGCTTCAGGAGACTGCTCAGGCAAACAAGGATGAGACAACTAAGATGGTAGGCTCTATTATCGAAGAACTTAAGAATGCGATGAAAGAAAGCAAAAAGGTTGAAAAAATATCACAGCTTACCTCAGATATTTTAAGTATATCAAGCCAGACAAATCTTCTTGCGTTAAATGCCTCTATCGAGGCTGCAAGGGCGGGCGAGGCAGGAAAAGGCTTTGCGGTTGTTGCGGATGAGATAAGAGAGCTTGCAGAATCCAGCAGAAATACGGCAAACAACATTCAGGAGATAAATGAGATGGTTATCTCAGCCGTTGAAGGTCTTATTTCATCATCAAATAAGATTGTTGATTATGTAGATGAAACGATACTTCCTGATTATGATGATTTTGTATCCAGTGGTAAGCAGTACAATGATGATTCAACTCATATAAAAAATATAATGGATGAGTTTACCGGATTGTCTAATGATATGCAAAAGACAATAAAATCTATGGTCGATGCCATAAATGGAATTACTAAGGCTGTAGAGGAAAGTGCTGATGGAGTGACAAGTGCAGCCATGAGCGTTGATTCATTAGTTGCAGACATGAATGATGTAAACAAAGAAATGGATACAAATCAGAATGTATCTGACAAACTCAGAAAAGAAACTGAGTGTTTTGTAAAGCTTTGATATTGATGTAAAGCTCAAAATGATAATGGTACAATCATTCACATTTATGTGACATTTTAATAAGAGTATAAATGATTTTTGATATCAATGTAAGGATATAATAAATATTGTTGAACTGTAACAGTTCAGCCTCTCATTTATTACATTCGTAAACCTGCCAGCAAGCTGTCAGTCGCTGCTATGCAGCTTGTGTTTACTTCATTTCATAAATGAAAGGCTATTCAGCCCCAAAAAACAAGTCAATAATACATTGAGCAAGCTCATGTATTATTGACTTATCTTTTTTGGGCTGAACTGTTACTTGTATAGCGATAAAATAATGAAAAAAAATTCACATAACATTAAAACTATGCTATGATATGAAAGATGCGTAATGTATATTGAAAAAGATACCAGACAAAAGCGGGAGTTTTTCAAATGATTAGCAATAACAAAAATAAAAACAGATTGGATGGAAATGATGGACAAGAGATTTTTTAAGACCGGCAGTATAGTTAAGGTTATGTTGTTTTTTGCAGCCGTTATGTTTATTTTCGGACAGGGAATAAAAGCAGACGCTAAGCAGAAATTTGTTGTGGGATTTGACGCAAGTTTTCCGCCTTACGGTTATCTCAGTGATGACGGTGATTATGTGGGATTCGACCTTGACCTTGCTGCAGAAGTGGCAAAGAGAAATGGATGGGAGCTTGTTAAACAGCCGATTGACTGGGATGCTAAAGATACTGAGTTAAAGGTCGGAAATATTGACTGCATATGGAATGGTTTTACCATGAATGGCAGGGAAAAATTATACACATGGACAACTCCGTATGTGGATAATTCACAGATAGTTATTGTAAATAAAGATTCCGATATTAAGAAATTAAGTGACCTTAAAGGAAAGATTGTATGTGTGCAGGCGGATTCTTCAGCACTTGCAGCTCTTAAGGGAGATGATGCGACAGATGAGAATAAAAAGCTTGCCGGCGAAATGAAAGAGATAACGGAAGTCGGAGATTACAATTCTGCGTTTATGAATCTTGAAAGTGGCATGGTAGATGCGGTGTGTATGGATATAGGTGTTGCATCGTACAAACTTGAAGCTTCAGGGGACAAGTATAGGATGCTTGATGAAAGACTTTCGTCGGAGGAGTATGGTATCGGATTTAAGAAAGGAAATACAAAACTCCGTGATAAAGTTCAGGTGACACTTCTTGAAATGCTTCAGGATGGAACATTTGATAATATAGTTAAAAAATGGAAACTTGAGGATAGTGCCTGTCTCAGTCTTGACGATAAGACATATATTGACGGTGGAAAAGTTCCTAAGGTAGCAAAGATTACACCTGCACCGCAGAAAGACAATGCGAATGAAACGACTGCACCTGAGAGTTCTTCAAATACAAAGAAAAAAGGATTTATAAATATTGCATTACGGCTTTCAGAGGGTATGGGTGCAACACTTCTTATATTTTTACTCACGCTGGTATTTTCAATGCCGCTCGGACTTCCGCTTACGGCGATGAGAATGTCAAGGATAAAGATAATACAGTGGATAGCGAAGATTTACATATCAATAATGCGTGGTACACCACTTATGCTCCAGCTTCTTGTTGTATTTTACGGACCGCATTATCTGTTTAATATCAAACTTCCGTATTCGTATCGTTTTTATGCCGTTATCATAGGATTTGCACTTAACTATGCAGCATACTTTGCGGAGATTTACCGTTCTGGAATACAGAGCATACCTGTAGGTCAGAGAGAAGCGGCAGAGGTGCTCGGTTATGGCAAGGCAGGGACATTCTTTAAGATAATATTCCCACAGATGGTAAAGAGGATTATGCCGCCTGTTACAAATGAGGTTATCACGCTTGTAAAAGATACTTCACTGGCATTTGCAATCGCTTACACGGAGATGTTTACCGTTGCAAAACAGGTGTCGTCAAGTATGGCATCTGTTATGCCGCTTTTTGTAGCCGGTCTGTTCTATTATATATTTAATTTTATCGTGGCATATGCAATGGAACTGATAGAGAAGAAATTTGACTATTACAGATAGAGAAGAAAAAGTTTGCCGGTGGGAGTTTAGGAATATGGCAGAACTGCTGTTGTATGGGTTAAAGACAGGTGTTTAAGTGTTGTAAGCAGATAGAAATATGTGAAAGGTTTGGATAAATATGAACATATTAGAAATGAATCACATCAAAAAGAAATTTGATGAAAAAACGGTTTTAAAAGATATAAGTTTAAGTGTGAAAGAGGGAGAAGTTGTATCAATAATCGGACCGTCAGGTTCCGGTAAATCAACATTGCTCAGGTGTGCGACTTTCCTGGAAAGGGCAGATGACGGAGATATATCCTACTGCGGGGAGGAAGTGGTAAAAAGTCAGACAGGCATTGCCATATATCCTGAAAAAAAGATTATAAGAGAAGCACAGCAGAATTTCGGACTTGTTTTTCAGAATTTTAATCTTTTTCCGCATTATTCCGTACTTAAAAATATAACAGATGCTCCGATATGCAATCAGAAAAGGGCAAAGGATGAAGTGTTTAAGGAAGCAAGGGAACTTCTTAAAAAGGTAGGTCTTGAAGATAAGGAAAATGCATATCCGTGTGAACTTTCCGGAGGACAGCAGCAGAGAGTTGCGATAGCAAGGGCACTTGCATTAAAACCTAAGATGTTGTTTTTTGATGAACCAACATCAGCACTTGACCCGGAGATAACAGCGGGAATTTTAAGAGTAATGAAAGGTCTTGCTGAGGAAAAAATGACAATGGTAGTTGTCACCCATGAGATAGAGTTTGCAAAAGCGGTTTCCGACAGGGTTGTATTTATGGATGGAGGAGTTATCGTAGAGGAGGGAACTCCTGAAGAGGTGATAGATGCACCTAAAAACCAGAGAACACAGGAATTTTTAAAGAAACTTGGAATTTAACGCTATCAAGTATGGGTTTAGCCATCTTCTGATATGCTGTGATAGTGTTATTCGCAAGCGGCAGAGAAGAATGCGAATAACCGCTTGACTGTAGATATGCTTAAAAAGTATTTTTATACCATGAACAGACAGTGTTCGACAGCAAAATGTGAAATTATTATGACTGTTTTTTTAATAATATTAAAATATTTGGAAGTAGTGGTTGATTTTAAGGAATACAGTGGATATAATAGCCTTTGGTATTGTGGAAATATATGGTAAGTTTTTTATTCAGGAAAGGTAATGATAAAGATAAATGAGATACATAAGCATTGAGAAAACAAAACCGGGAATGATTTTAGGAAAAGAGGTATTTGATGATGAAGGCAGAATACTTCTTTCAGTTAATACAAAACTTACAAAAGAGTATATCACAAGACTTTCTATAAGAGGTTATCAGGGAGTTTATATTGAGGATGAATTATCGAGAGGAATAAAGATAGAAGAAGTAATATCTGTCGAACTGAGAAACAGAGGAGCACAGGCGGTAAAAGACGGAAATATAGACGACCTTAAAACAATAGCAAAAGATATTGTCAGTCAGCTTCTTGATAAAGATAAAAGTATATCCATTGACATCCAGGATCTTAGAACTTATGACAACTATACATACAAACATTCAGTTAATGTCGCTGTTATATCAACAATAATAGGTATTTATCTGTCCTATGACGAGGAATCCTTATATGAACTTTGTCTTGCGGCACTTATGCACGACATTGGAAAGACAAAGATAGACCCTGCTATAATAAATAAGCCGGCGAGACTTACGATGGCAGAATACAGACTGGTTCAGGAGCACGCAAGATATTCGTATGATATTCTTGACCAGAACTGGCTTATGCCGGCAAGGACAAAACAGGGTGTTCTCCACCATCATGAAAATGAGGACGGGACGGGTTATCCTAATAGACTTGTAGGTGATGAGATACCTCCGTATGCAAAGATAATTCATGTTGCAGATGTTTATGATGCACTCACTTCAAAACGCCCGTACAAAAAGCCGTATGCTTTGTCAGAGGCGATAGAGTATCTTATGGGTGGAAGTAATGTGCTGTTTGACAGAAAGGCAGTTGAGGCATTTCTTGAGGCTGTTCCGGTCTATGCAAAAGGAATAGAAGTTACCATGACAAATGGCGAGAAAGCACTAGTTGTGGCAAACTCGTCAAATCCGCTTCGCCCTATCGTCAGACTTATCAGCAATGGTAAAGACATTGACCTTAATAATGATAAAGATTATATAAGTGTTACGATAGCACCTCATACGGTCGTTGAAAATGACTTTACATCAGTTTATGAGAAATTTGAATGTGATTAGATAACATAAATGCCTGACCTTTTTGCAATGCAATATATGTGGAGAACACAACTACTTGACTTTTTTTAAGATGCAATATAAAATGAACACATATGTTAAAGACTGAGACGGAGACAGTACCTTTTTGGGAAAGAGTACAGTGAGTCCGGGATGGTGCGAGCCGGGTATCTGACAAAATGGGAATATCACTCCTGAGTTGCAGGTGGAAAATATTTGAGTACACTGAGCCGGTTCCTACCGTTATATGGGTCATGTATTCTGTCTGTATAGGATTTGTGCTGTTGTTATATTATATGTGTGAACAGCAGTGGATTTGGAACAGACAATGTGCATCAGAATAGGTGGTTAATGATAGTTTACGCTTTCATCCTGTTTGGGGATGGGAGCTTTTTTATTTTAACATTATTAAGGAAAGCAGCAAGGTGGATTGCAAATATCCACTTGACTTTATTTAAGAAAGGAAAATGATTATGTACGAAAAAGTTTCAAGCGACTTAAATTTTGTTGACAGAGAGAAAAATGTCGGCAAATTCTGGCGTAACCAGCAGATTTTTGAAAAATCAATGAAAGCAAGAGAGGGATGCCCTACTTATACATTTTATGACGGACCTCCTACAGCAAACGGAAAACCTCATATCGGTCATGTGCTTACGCGTGTTATTAAAGATATGATTCCAAGATATAAGACTATGAAAGGATACATGGTTCCGCGTAAAGCAGGATGGGATACACATGGTCTTCCAGTAGAACTTGAAGTTGAAAAGATGCTTGGTCTTGATGGCAAAGAGCAGATTGAAGAGTATGGTATGGAGCCATTCATCAAGAAATGTAAAGAATCAGTTTGGAAATATAAAGGTATGTGGGAAGATTTCTCAGGTACGGTAGGTTTCTGGGCTGATATGGATAACCCATATGTAACATACGATGACAACTTTATTGAGTCAGAGTGGTGGGCATTAAAAGAAATCTGGAACAAGAAACTTTTATATAAAGGATTTAAGATAGTTCCTTATTGTCCTCGTTGTGGAACACCTCTTTCATCACAGGAAGTTGCACAGGGTTACAAGCTTGTAAAGGAGCGTTCAGCAGTAGTCCGTTTTAAGGTTAAAGATGAAGATGCATATTTCCTTGCATGGACAACAACACCGTGGACACTTCCATCAAATGTTGCCCTCTGTGTAAACCCTGATGAGACATATTGTAAGGTAAAGGCAGCAGATGGTTACACATATTATATGGCACAGGCACTTCTTGACGATGTACTCGGTAAGCTCGCTGACGAGGAGAACGGTGTAAAAGCATACGAAGTTCTTGGGACATTTGCAGGTAAAGAACTTGAGCATAAAGAGTATGAGCCGCTTTACGCTTGTGCAAAAGAGTGTGCAGACAAGCAGCACAAAAAGGGATTTTTCGTTACCTGTGACACATATGTAACTATGTCAGACGGTACTGGTATCGTTCATATCGCACCTGCATTTGGTGAGGATGATGCAAATGTAGGACGCAACTATGACCTTCCATTTGTACAGTTCGTAAACGGAAAAGGTGAGATGACAGAGGAGACACCGTTTGCAGGTCTTTTCGTAAAGAAAGCTGACCCTGAGGTATTAAAAGACCTCGATGCAAAGAAACAGCTTTTTGCAGCACCTAAGTTTGAACATGATTATCCTCACTGCTGGAGATGCGATACACCGCTTATCTATTATGCAAGAGAGTCATGGTTCATCAAGATGACAGAGGTAAGAGATGACCTTGTACGCAACAACAACACTGTAAACTGGATTCCTGATTCAATCGGAAAAGGCCGTTTCGGAAACTGGCTTGAAAATATTCAGGACTGGGGTATTTCCCGTAACCGTTATTGGGGAACACCACTCAATATCTGGGAGTGTGAGGGATGCGGTCACCAGGAATCTATCGGAAGCCGTGCGGAACTCGCAGAGCGCAGTGGAAATCCTGACGATGCAAAGGTTGAACTTCACAGACCTTATATTGATGCAGTGACATTTAAATGCCCTGACTGTGGTAAGACAATGAAGAGAGTACCTGAGGTTATCGACTGCTGGTTTGATTCAGGAGCAATGCCATTTGCACAGCATCATTATCCGTTTGAAAATAAAGATTTATTTGAGGCTCAGTTCCCTGCACAGTTTATCTCTGAAGCAGTAGACCAGACAAGAGGATGGTTTTACTCACTTATGGCAGAGTCAACACTTTTGTTTAACAAAGCTCCTTATGAGAATGTTATTGTGCTCGGTCATGTTCAGGACGAGAATGGGCAGAAGATGAGTAAGTCAAAAGGAAATGCGGTAGATCCATTTGATGCACTTGATAAATACGGTGCTGACGCAATCCGCTGGTACTTCTATATAAACAGTGCTCCGTGGCTTCCAAACCGTTTCCACGGTAAGGCAGTTCAGGAGGGACAGCGTAAATTCATGGGTACATTGTGGAACACATATGCATTCTTTGTACTCTATGCAAACATTGATGAGTTTGATGCAACAAAATATACACTTGACTATGACAAACTTTCGGTAATGGATAAGTGGCTCTTATCAAGACTTAACAGCACTGTTAAGGAAGTTGATGAAAACCTTGCAGCATATCGTATTCCTGAGACAGCAAAAGCACTTCAGAGCTTTGTTGATGAGATGAGTAACTGGTATGTAAGACGCTGCCGTGAAAGATTTTGGGCAAAGGGAATGGAGCAGGATAAAATAAATGCTTACATGACGCTCTATACTGCACTTGTAACAATCTCAAAGGCAGCAGCACCTATGATTCCGTTTATGACAGAAGATATTTACAGAAACCTTGTATGCACTCTTGATGCAAATGCACCTGAAAGCGTACATCTCTGTGACTTCCCTGAGGTAAATGAGGCTCATATCGACAAGAAACTTGAAGAAGATATGGAGACTGTACTTGAAGCCGTAGTAATCGGTCGTGCCTGCCGTAATACAGCAAACATCAAGAATCGTCAGCCAATCGGAAAAATGTATATCAAAGCAGATGCAGAGCTTTCAGAGTTCTATATGGACATTATCAAGGACGAGCTTAATGTCAAAGAAGCCGTACTCACACAGGATGTAAGCGAGCTTACAACATACAGCTTCAAGCCACAGCTTAAGACACTCGGTCGCAGATTTGGAAAACAGATAAACAATGTAAAGGAAATCCTTGCAGGACTTGACGGTCAGAAAGCAATGGCAGAGATTAACGAAAAAGGAAACCTTACCATCACGGTTGACGGAAACGAGGAAGTGCTTGAAAAAGATGATCTTCTCATCGAAGCGGCACAGATGGAGGGTTACATTTCAGATACAGACCACGGAATAACAGTCGTACTTGACACAAATCTCACACCTGAACTTATCGAGGAGGGATTTGTCCGTGAGGTTATCAGTAAAATCCAGACAATGCGTAAAGACGCAGGATTTGAGGTAATGGACCATATCTGTGTATCAATGCAGGACAATGACAAGATAGCTGACATCGTAAAGAAAAACGAGAAGCAGATTAAGTCAGAGGTGCTTGCGAATGAAACTAAGTATGACGGAGCTGTTGGATTCACAAAAGAGTGGAATATAAATGGCGAGAAAGTAATGCTTGGTGTGGAAAAAATGTAAAGATGGCTGAATTGTTGTCATAAAAAACACTATTATGGGAGTCCCCTGCTTTTATTGCGTAGAGTAATAAAAGCAGGGGACTTTTAACTAAGAATTGTTCTTCAATAATATTATTATTTACAATAATATTATTATTTGCAATAATAAATCAAATCAGATAAAGGCATACGGGTTTCTTCATGACGCGTTAAAGAAGCCGGTTTTTCATCTGAATATCCAATTGCGAGAATATTTACAGGTTCAAGATTATCCGGTAAATTAAATTCTTCTTTTATTACATCAGGTTTGAAATAACATATCCATACACTGCCAAGACCGAGCTCGGTTGCTTCTAACATCATATGGTCTGTCAGGATTGATGCATAGAAAAGTTTATCCTGTTGTCCCACCTAAGACGGAATACTCATTAACTGATTTTGGGAAAACACTTTCGCCAATACTTGATGCTATGTGTAATTGGGGGAATGATTATCTTGAGGATAAATAGAATAGTGTGTCAGCTATAATTTTGTGATGAATATAAAAGTAAGGTATTATTATAATAAAAGAGACAATCTCGTCAGAATGTAAAAATGGCAGGATGGTCTCTTTTTATTAAGATTTCTAAAAATGACAACAAATCTAATTTTTCTGAATGATTTCCTTTATTTTATCAACATCATACTGTGTGGCTAATGCTATCTGCTCTATTGTGAAGTTGTTATTATACATATTTAAGATTATATCAATCTGAGCAGAAGTCTTACCCTGAGCAATGCCAGCGGATCTGCCCTTTTCAAGTGCTTTTTCCTCGATACCCTGACTTAAATTACACATAATGCTCACTCCTTCCTCAATATCGCTTTCAACAGGTATGTCATATTCTTTATTTATTATATCAATTTTTTGCTTTGCGTTCAATGTGTTCGTAAAGAGAGCGGCAAGTAAACGATGCATTTCATAGGTATTATCATGCCCATACATACCCAAATCGAATAAACCTTTTTAATATCATCATAGTTCATGTTTATAAAATCTCTTTGTTTTTGTGATGATACAAGCCGGCTTATATAAAAAACAGCTCTGTTTATGATTTGATATTTCTTTGGTTCATCTTTTTGTGCTTCAATATTTATAATTACCTGAGATAATTCATTTTCATTATTTGAGTTATTACCTGACTTTGATGGCACTCGAACATAAAAGATTATGTCAAATCTTATCAAGCCCTCATTGATTTCAAAGTTTTCAGTGTTAAGTCCGGCTATTTTAGAGTTATCGTTAAAAATTGCATTGGTACTGCCGGGTTCAACAGGGACTATGCCAACATATGGTTCACCTTCAATATATTTTACAACATCGTTTGCCTTCATACCTTTAAATTCTTTTATAGTCTTAACAAGTGTGCAGTTTACGGATTTATCAAGGTCGGATAACATGGTGCTATGCACCGACCGGAGAGGAGAGCTTGAATCCAGATTCAAGATTTATAGCTACACAAAAACAAACTGTGCAGTTTACGGATTTATCAAGTGCGGATAACAGGGTGCACATCGTCCGGTGGACGATGGTAATGCACCGACCGAAGCGGAGCGGAGACCTTGAATCCAGATTCAAGGTCTCTACCCGCACAAAAAAACCCCCTGTGATTTTCACAGGGGGTTTTTAGTGCGGATAACAGGACTTGAACCTGCACGCCACAGGGCACAAGAACCTAAATCTTGCGTGTCTGCCAATTCCACCACATCCGCATCTACATGATATTGTAAGTTTAAAATATCGTATAAAAGAATAACATAGTGACTATTTTTTGTCAAATATGTTGATGATTATATTCTTTCAATTTTACTCTTTTTTCTAAATTCGGCAGGACTCATTTTGACATATTTTTTAAACTTTGTGTGGAAATAGTCAACATTTTTGTAGCCGACTTTTTCAGCAATCTCATAAACTTTTAAATCTGTTGTCAAAAGAAGCTCTTTTGAATGTTTTATTCTTACTTTGTCTACAAAGACATTGAAGCCCTCGCCCACTTTTTTATTAAATATCTTTCCAAGATAGGAGCTGTTGTATCCAAAAAGAGGAGCAATATTTTCGAGCTTGATATTGTCCATATAATTGTGTTCTATGTAGTGGATTATGTCATCCATGACACCTTCGCTTGTCGGATTGCCGATAGTTCTTGTTATCATGTCAAACTGCTCGGTGAAGTAGAGCATAATCTCGTAAAGATAGTATTTGTCACCAATGTAGTCTATAATCTCTGCGTTGCCCGGAAATGGAATATTAGCATTGTGATATAAGTGTGATATTTTCTCCTTTATTGACAGATATAAATCTGTGAGGAAAAGTTTTATCCTTGAAATATCACTTGTCGAGTAAAACAGATTTCGTTCAAGTTCATGAAGTGTCTCGGCAATCTGATTACGTTTTGAAGCCTGAATATAACCTGTAAGTTTTTCGCAATATTCCTGAAGGTGTTCATCGGAAATGTCGTAAGTGTTTTCATATTCCTCTTTCGGAAGTTCGTCCCAGCCTATTGTATGCTGCTTGTCCTCGCAGAAAAATCTTCTTTGCAGGAGCTTATGTGCCTGCTGGTAAGAAATGTGAACATCTTCGATAGAATGAACTTCGCTTCCATATGCTATAAATAAGGAGTCAAGAGGTGAATTTTCCTGAGGTTTTTGTTCTCTGTTATAGTGATCCAAAAATTCCTGGAATTTGTGTAAAGTAAATGCACCCTTTAACAGTATGACTTCATTTTGATCAATTTCGATACTTTCATAAGAACTGTTTCTCTTGTTTGTTACTTTTAAAAGATCAGAAAACTTATAAGGTAGTTCAGTAGCGTGATGACTGTATTTTTCATAGATTACTACCTGATATATGTCGGCATCTATGTTCATGTCATCTATATTATTTATAGTCGAAGTACCCGTAAGTATGTCAAAAAGAATCATGTTTTTTGCTTTATCACGATAAGTGCTTAAGGTTTCTTTATCTTCTGCTTCTTTACTTATCTGTGAGCGGATGGAATCAACTGTCTCGTAAAGCTCATCCTCGTCAATAGGTTTTGTAAGATAGTAATCGACACCGTTTTTAATGGCGGCCTGTGCGTACTTAAAATCCGTATAGCCGCTTAGTATTATGACTTTTCCGTTAAACCCCTTGTTTCTGGCTGCTTCGACGACATCTAGTCCAAGCATTTTAGGCATACGAATATCCATAAGTACCAGATCAGGCTGTTTATTCAAAATAAAATTAAGGGCATCTTCTCCATTTGATGCCTCTCCTATTATCTCGAAACCAAGTTGTTCCCAATCAATAATACATTTGATACCTTGTCTTATTATTAATTCATCATCTGCGATAAAAACTGTATTCATGGGACCTCCTTTATCATAAAAATGTAATCACTCAAGTATTTATTATACATAAGGAAGTAGATTTTTGCAATGGAATTATTAGAGAATTCCGGGAGGGAGTGGCGTATGATAGCGTATTTGTCAAATCTAATGATACCGATGGTCATATTTGGTATTGTGATTTTAGCATTGAGCACCAAAATTGATATGTTTGCTGCATTCACCAAAGGAGCTAAAGATGGTTTTAAGGTTGTATATGAGATACTGCCGACACTTATAGGATTGATGCTTGCCGTGGGGATTTTAAGAACTTCGGGAATACTTGATGTGGTGGGAGATATACTTGCAAAGCCACTTTCAGTTATAGGATTTCCGTCACAACTGGTTCCTTTATCGCTAGTGAAAATGTTTTCATCATCTGCCGCAACAGGTCTGCTTTTGGATATTTTTAAAAAATTTGGTACAGATACATATGAGGGTCTGCTCGCATCAATATTGATGAGCTGTTCTGAAACGATATTTTACACAATATCAGTATATCTGCTGGCAACAGGAAACAACAAAGAAAAACCATTTCAAAAAACAGGCTGGATACTGCCGGGGGCATTGGTTTGTACGCTTGCAGGAATGATAGCGAGCGTCATTATTGTAAAAATTATGTAGGGTTTGTACGCTTGCGAAATGATAGCGGACATTATTATTGTAAAAATTATGTGGATTATGTTATACTTATGAAAATTATATGAGCTGACATTCATTTCAAACAGTAAAAATGTATTCGTTTTGAGAAGATACCGAGAGTACATAGAAAACAGATGGAGGTAAACAATGGCGGAATGTGATACATGTGCAAATTATACATATGATGAGGAGTATGAAGAGTATGTGTGTGATGTAAACATGGATGAGGACGATTATGTAAGGTTTATAACAGGCAAATGGGAAGCCTGTCCTTATTACAGGAATGGCGATGAGTACAGGGTTGTAAGAAAGCAAATGTAAAAAAGATTATCGTCTAAATATTATGTAGCTTTAATAGCGGCTGATAGTGTTATGAGCAAGTGACATACATAGCATACCACGAATATCCATCTGGTTAAAAAATAGAGATATGTACTCTCGGAATTTTTTGAATGAAGAATTTCGAGAGTACATAGATTATATATGGAGGAAAAAATGTTTTCTTGGATTACAGATTTAGATATAAATATACTATATTATATACAGGGGCATTTTAGAAATGAGTTATTAAACAGCATTGTAAAAGTATTTACATCTTTAGGAAATTATGGACTGATATGGATATTGTTGACGATTTTTCTTTTGGTTTGCAAAAAGACAAGAAAGACTGGAATCGTATGTGCTATTGCACTCATAATCGATCTGGTGATATGCAATGGAATATTAAAAAATATATTTGCAAGAACAAGACCTTATGATGCCTATAAGGATATAAGATGTCTTATAGAGCCACAGCCAGACTATTCATTTCCGTCCGGGCATACTGCAAGTTCATTTGCTGCAGTAGTGCCAATACTGGCTGACAGAAATACAAGACGGCTTGGAATAGTGGCTCTCGTGGTGGCAATACTCATGGCTTTGTCGAGAATATATGTATGTGTGCATTATCCGAGTGATGTTTTAGCGGGTGCTATCGTTGGAATATTTTGTGGGGTGCTCGCCTGTATGTGCTATAAAATGAAAGGCTATTCCGCCCCAAAAAACAAGTCAATAATACATTGAGCAAGCTC
>ERZ791645.798-NODE-798-length-24120-cov-22.978766_pt1 | contig 24120 bp, 16 predicted proteins | sample MGYA00509939_ERZ791645 | MGnify/ENA primary metagenome ERZ791645 (study PRJEB30046, sample SAMN00715249) | human gut metagenome | study: EMG produced TPA metagenomics assembly of the A metagenome-wide association study of gut microbiota in type 2... | reverse complement strand
TTTTTTAAATTTATAAATTTAAAGTTTTCAATTATGAACAAAAAGTTTCTAAGTGCAATCTTGTTTGGAGCTTTAATGGTTGGCTCCACAAGTACATTTGTTTCTTGTAAGGACTATGATGATGACATCGATGGCTTGCAGGAGCAGATCGATGCAAACAAAAAACAGATTGATGACATCCTTGCTGCAATCAATGGCAAGAAATTCATCGAAAGTTATGCTCCTGTTGAGGGTGGTTATTTACTGACTTTTACCGGTGGCGAAACTTTAACTATCAAGAATGGTGCTCAAGGCGAAAAAGGTGAGCAAGGACTTCAGGGTATTCAAGGCCCGAAAGGTGAAACCGGGGCTACAATCGTTCCGAAGTTCAAGGTAGATGCCGAGAACTACTGGATGATTAGCGTAGATGAAGGTGCAACCTATGAGTATGTATTGAATGACGCAGGTGAGAAAATCAAGGCTGCAGGTTCAGAAGCTAATGTTGAAGAAGCTATCGGAAACTACGTGAAGGTAGACGAAGAGGGTTATATCTGCATTGGCGAATATAGAACTTCATTCAAATACAATGCTAACGTTCCTTCAATGATCTACAATGAAAAGGATGGAACTATGCAGGTTACTATTGACGGCCAATCATATACTTTGTTGATGGAAGGCTCTGCTTTCAATGGTCTGCAAACTATTGTGTATAGAAAGCAAGCTGCTGATGACGCAAATGACTATGCTGTAGCTTACCAGTTGTACTATCCTCAAAACGATACTGACGTTGATACTTTGTTTGCTGCAGTTCCTGCAAAGGCTTCTTTCAAAGTCTATCCTTCAAAATTCTCAAAGAGCGATGCCGAGCTCTTCTTCTCTGATACTTATCAGACAAGAGCTGCAGAACAGCCGAAATTGAATGTCTTGGATTGGGACTTCGATAAAGAACAAGATGGTGTTATTTGGGTAAAGATGACTCCGGTAAACTTTAAGGATGCTCAGACTGTATTTACTTCTGGATGGGGAAGTTTGACTTGGTTTGACCAGACTACGCAAACTGAAATATCTGGCTGGGGAAACGTATGGGTAAATCTTGGTGAGACAATCAATAGCTATGCTACCTCTCTGGATGTTAAGATGTATAAGCAATATGTTTCTGCATCAGATTATTTTAATGTTAAGTCAATGTATGTATCTTCTAAAGACGTACATAACGTACGTGTAGATGCAGAAAAGGAGATCCAGACTATACAAACTGCAGATAATAGTTATGCTTATAAATTTATGCCTCAGAATGACGCAGATTCTTATAAGATTGGAGAATTCGGTTATAAAGGAGCATTCAATCTGAACGATTCTATCAGCGCTGCTTTGAATCTGAATGACGGTGTACTATTGGCTGATGCCGATATTCAATTTGAACAGAAATTCGAATTGATTGATGAAAATGCAGACAAGGATTTGTGGGGTGTAACCATTAAGAAAGGAATCTTTGATGCAGATAAAGTAGCTAAAGAAGGCATCTTGGCTGTTAAGGAAGAAAAACAAGCATCTGCTATTGATGAATATGCTGTAATCAAGGTCACTACTACAGTTAAATCACAAGTAGAAGGTGTACATGATTTGGTTGTTTATAACTATGTTCTGGTACAAGCTATACGTCCTACCGCTGCAGAAAATGTAGCAACTATCAAATTGTCTCCGTTGGGTGATGCAACCTTCAACTTGAGTTACAAGACAGCTAAGCAAATAGTGAAACTGGACGTACGTGCATTTGAAGACGCTATTGGTGGTCGTGATATCTTAACAGACAAGTCCAACTCTATTATTTGGCCTTTGTATAAAGCAGATTACAATACAGAGAAGGAATTGACTGGATATAGTAAAGCATACAATTGCCCAACTAATGCTCCGCAGCAAAATACATGGTCTGTAGATGTTGCTGCTACTCAAGACGAAGCATTTATATGGTATAAGCAAGCAGAAGGTAATGCAACAGACTCATTGTTCTTGTTTATTGGTCCTCAGACAGAAATTGATAAGACTACTCTCTATCTGAGATTCACTTATTACTGGTCTGAAGCCAATAATAAGAATGGTTGGGTTTCTTATAATGGCATTTCTACTCCATATGCTGCTTATAACAAGTATGATAGTCAATATTTCATCACTACTATCAATGACCTTGCTGTAACTCGTAACTTTGCTGTTGCTATCAAGGATGCATACAAGGCACGTACAATCATTGGTGATTGGAGTGATGCTGCTAGCGGCAACTTCGGCATTAAGTCTGAAAACTTTGCTCATATGTATGATGTAACTCCTGCTGACGCTAAGGCGGTATTCGAATTGAATAAAGACAAGCAGAATGCATTTGTACAAGAATTGATGAAGGAGAACAAATTGGTAGTTGAAGAAGGTGCAAATGGAGAATGGAGAATAGCATTCACTGCTCCTATTGATATCAAGAAGGTTGGCAATCTGAAAGTTGATATTTATGATGCAAATGGTTACGATGTTACTGACAAGAACCGTAAACCTGCTGCAGAAGAATTATGGACTGTAGCTCGTCCGATAGCAGATTTCACCGGTGGTGCTGCATTGAAAGCATTCAACGATCCGAACTTGGCTGAGAATACTGAAATCACATTGAAACAATTACTTGTCAATGCCGCTGGTACTGAAGATAAGGCTAAAGACTTCTGGAAGAATCTTGTATTGAAAGATTATGCAGGTGAGACAGTTGTTAAATTCAATGGAACTACATTCAATGCCGAAGAAGTCACTGCTCGTGCTGCTTTGTACAAGAAGTCTGTTACAACCGGTCTCCGTTACATGATGTCTAACGGAACAGACAAAGATGAATATTTCAAGGTAGATCCTGCAACTGGTGCCTTGACTTGTATCGCACTCCCGACCGGTACTGAGTTCACTCATACAGTAAATGTCGTTCTGCAATTCGTTCACGACTGGGGTACTAGTGAATATGCATACAGTGTAACTATCACACGTAAGCAAGCTACTAGATAATCAGAGTGATAGAAAATTGTCTAAATAGACAATAATAACATCAATTGGAGGATGTTCCGAAAAGGAACATCCTCCTTTTTTTCTCCAGAAATTTATTTTCCATCACTTTGCTTCCACACTTCCACCCACCTCCTGCATCCCCCTATCCATCGGCATTTACCCTGCTTTGGAAGCAACAAAAAAAGGTGGAAGCAAAATTTGCTTCCACCTACTCAAAACGCCTAAGTTTTACCGTAACCTACTCGTCTCTACCGTAATACCCCGTACAAGGTACATAAATCGGTTGGTTCAGTTTTCCCACATTTTCGAGCTTACCCTCGCTGCGGAGCAGGCGAATATGAAGCTGCGCAGTGGAGCGCATCATCCCGCAGAGAGCCTGAAAATTATCGCGCGTAAGGAACTGATGCGTAGAGAAGTAGCTCGTCAGCCGCCTGTCAATCTCCTTGTCACTCAGCTTTTGGGAATGCTCATTCAGCCCCAGCGGTTTAGCTTTGATGGCACCTATCTCATTCTTCAGTACCTGGTCGGCACGAAACTTGATGCCCTTCAGCTTAATCTTGGTGGTTTTACGTTTGGTCGCAGCGGTCACCGGCTCCGTACTCGTTAGTACGGGATGGAAATAGCCGATACCGTCCAGATGCACCTGCCGTCCCTCGGCAAGGTCTTCCCCCATAACGTGCGACAAGGCATCCAGTACCGCCGAGACATCAGTCTCCGTCAACGAGCTGCGTTCCTGAATTCTGCGACGCAGTTCGTCGGTAGTGGTAGAGCCGTTCAAACGGATGCGTGGATGAAGTATCTTTTCTTCCCGCTGTTTGTCTTTTGGTTCCGGAAGCTCATACCAATCAAATAAAATTGCCATAGTTCAATGTCTTTTAAGTTGTTATATAATAGGTTTGCGCCCTATGCGGAATAGGTGCGGGGTGCGTACTTCATCCGTAAAAGCTATGGAAAGAGAGACGCCTAACGGCCATGAACAACTCTGCTTACGGTCGTCAAGCGATTGCTTCATGGCCGTAAGCAGAGTTGTTCATGGTCGTTAGGCGTCATCTATTCCCTATACAAAAGTAGACAAACAAAGGGAGAAAAGCAAAGGAATGCCAGTGTTTTGACAAAGAAACTCACTTGCTTCCAACACTTCTCTGCATGGGGCGTGGAGACTTGTATCCATTTAATAATTATTCCGCAGAATGCTTGCTTTCAGCTCTTCAATGTAGTATCTTTACGAGAATTATATTTACCCAAACAAGCTGACAAACAGAATGAAAATTACCTTGATTAGAGCAGAAAAAGAGAGCGGAAAGGAAGCCCTCAGCACCCTGGAAGCGGATGCACTGATTAAAAAACTAAAAACCGAAACCAAAGCCGGACATGTGTCGACCCTCCGGGCCATCCTTCCTCAACTGGAGGGCACTTGCGCCCAATATGAACATATAGACAAGCTGCCCCGTATCTATCCCGCCGTGGAATATAGCCGTACACAAGAGGGGGAACGGCGGATGAAGAACTATAACGGACTCGTACAACTGGAAGTAAACCGTCTGTCGGGCATTGCCGAAGCGGAATATGTAAAGCAACAAGCCGCCCTGCTGCCACAGACCTTTGCCGCTTTCTGCGGTTCCAGTGGACGGAGTGCCAAGATATGGGTATTGTTTGCCCTGCCCGATGGCACGACGCCGAAGCTGGAGAGTGATGCCGCCTTGTTTCATGCCCACGCCTACCGTATGGCGGTGAAGTGCTACCAGCCCTTGCTGCCGTTTGCCATAACATTGAAAGAACCTTCCCTTACACAGAGTTGCCGCATGACTCTGGACGGATATCCTTACTACAATCCTGCCGCTGTGCCTTTCTGCCTGGAACAGCCCCTCGGCATGCCCGAGGAAGAGAACTTCCGGCAACGAAAACTCGCAGAAAAGAACCCGCTGTTGCGGCTGCATCCGGACAGTAAAGCCTCGGACACCTTCGCCGTACTTTTCGAATCGGCCCTTGACCGTGCATTCCGCGAATTGGACGGCTGGAAACGGGACGGGGATTTACGGATACTGCTGGTGCCTCTGGCCGAACATTGTTTCAAGGCCGGCATTCCCGAAGAGGAAGTAGTCCGCCAGACATTGATGCACTATTACCGGGAAACGGATGAATTCATTGTCCGTCAAACGATTCATAACCTATATCAAGAACTTAAAGGCTTCGGGAAAAAGAGCAGCCTGACGCAAGAGCAGGAGAGCGCTTTCCGGCTGGAAGAGTTTATGGGCCGCCGGTATGAGTTCCGCTACAACACTGTTCTGGATGATTTGGAATACCGTCAGCGCGACTCCGTCCATTTCTATTTCAAGCCTGCCGACCAGCGTGCCCGCAGTACAGTCTCTATGAATGCCCTAAAGGAGGGTATCCGCGTATGGGACCGCGATATCAACCGTTTCCTAACTTCAGACTATGTGCCGCTCTATAATCCCGTCGAAGAATACCTTTACGATACCGGCCGCTGGGACGGGAAAGACCGCATCCGGGCGTTGGCCGACCTCGTCCCGTGCCACAATCCTCATTGGCGGGAGCTGTTCTACCGCTGGTTCCTGGGCATGGTAGCACACTGGCGTGGAATGGACCGGCAACACGGGAACAATACTTCTCCTCTGCTTGTCGGTTCCCAAGGGTTCCGGAAATCCACCTTTTGCCGCATCCTGCTGCCACCGGAGCTGCGTTTCGGCTATACAGACAGCATCGACTTCAAGAGCAGGCAGGAAGCGGAACGTAGTCTGGGACGCTTTCTGCTCATCAACATCGACGAGTTCGACCAAATCAGCATCAACCAGCAGGGCTTCCTGAAGCATCTGCTACAGAAACCGGTCGCCAATCTGCGCAAACCCTACGGCAGCACCATCCGTGAGATGCGGCGGTATGCTTCCTTCATCGGCACCAGCAATCAGAAGGACTTGTTGTCCGACCCCAGTGGCAGCCGCCGTTTCATTTGCATCGAGGTCACCGGCCCCATCGATACGAATGTCACCATCAACTACCGCCAGCTCTATGCGCAGGCTCTGAATGCCGTAGCCAAAGGTGAGCGTTACTGGCTGGATGATGCCGATGAAGCCATCTTGAAACGGACGAACCGGGAATTTGAACAGCTCACCCCACTGGAACAACTCTTCCACAGCCATTTCCGCGCGGCAGAAGAGGATGAAGAGGGGCAATGGATGATGCCCATGCAGATTCTTTCCGCCTTGCAGACAAAGACGCGGGACCGTCTGGCTATCAATAAGGTGGCCGTATTCGGGCGGACGCTCAAGAAGCTTGAAATACCAAACAAGAAGTCAAGGCAGGGGACACTGTATCATGTGATGCCGCTGGATTAAATGCTCTGTAGCAACCCCGCACAAGCATCTTCCAGAATGTCCAGCACATACTCAAAACCTTCGGAACCGCCGTAATAGGGGTCTGGTACATGGTCGGCATGGGTAAACTTTGTACAGTATTCCGTCATGCGGTGTATCTTGCTCCATTCGGCGGTTGAAGGGGCACGGTCTTTCAGGTCGTCAATGTTGCGGTCGTCCATGCCGATAATCAGGTCGAAGTTGTAAAAATCCTCGGTACGTACGGGGCGAGAAAGATGCGTCAGATTGTATCCACGGCGGGCAGCATGGGCACGCATCCGGCTGTCCGGCAGTTCGCCCTGGTGATAGGACAGAATGCCTGCAGAATCGATTAAAAACTCATCCGCACGTCCGGCTTCTTCTACCAGATGCTTCATGACTCCCTCTGCTGAGGAGGAACGGCAAATGTTGCCGAGGCAAACGAAAAGTATCTTCTTCATATTTATTTAGTTACGAGTTATTTACATCGGGTCTACATCATAATACACTATCAGCGACTTGAAGCGGTCTTCCGCCACCATCTCCTTTTGTACCTGGACGAGCAGCTCGCGGGCACGTGCCATTGGGGCATTGGTTTCTATCTTCAAGACAATCTTTCGGATGAACAAGGTCTGTACGCGTGCTACGGGCGGCTTGTCCGGCCCCAGTACCCGATTGCCAAAGACGGTGCGGAGCTTGGCGGCCATAGTCTGTGCCATGAGGTCGAGCAGGGTCTCGTTCCGGTTCTTCAGGTAGACGTACACCAGGCGGTAGTAGGGCGGGTAGTGGAACATCTGGCGTTCGGCAAGCTGCCCGCCTACCATGGCTTCGTAGTCGTTGGCAATGACTTGCGGGATGATGGGGTGGTCGATACTTTTGGTTTGTAGCACCACCCTGCCGCGCTTGTTTTTCCGTCCGGCGCGTCCGGCAACCTGCGCCATCAACTGGAAGGCACGCTCGTAGGCGCGGAAGTCGGGATAGTTCAGCATGGTGTCGGCATTGAGTATGCCCACAATGCTGACGTGGTCGAAGTCCAGCCCCTTGGACACCATTTGTGTGCCTATCAAGATGTCCGTCTTGCCTTGCTGGAAATCGGAGATGATGCGCTCGTAGGCGGTACGGGTGCGGGTGGTGTCCAAGTCCATACGGGCTACGCGGGCGTCGGGGAAGAGGGCTTTGATGTCATCTTCTATCTTCTCCGTGCCGAAGCCGCGGTTGCGCAGGTCAGTGCCCTCGCAGGCAGGGCAGATACGGGGCAGTTGGTAGGTGTAGCCACAGTAGTGGCAGGTCAGTTGGTTCAGTCCCTTATGGTAGGTCAGGCTGACGTCGCAGTTCTTGCATTTGGGTACCCAGCCGCAGGTGTTGCACTCTATCATGGGGGCGAAGCCGCGGCGGTTCTGGAAGAGGATGACTTGTTCTTTTTGTTCCAGCGCTTCGCGGATGTATTGTAGTAGCAGCGGGGAGAACGGACCGTTCATCATCTTCTTGCGGTGCAGCTCCTTGATGTCTACGGGGATAATCTCCGGTAGTTGTATCTCTTTATAGCGTTCCTTCAGCTCTACCAGCCCGTACTTGCCGGATGTGGCATTGTGCCAAGTCTCTACAGAAGGGGTTGCCGTACCCAACAGAGTTTTGGCGCCGTACATGGAGGCGAGTACAATGGCTGCATTGCGGGCATGATAGCGGGGGGCGGGGTCTTGCTGCTTGTAGGTGTTTTCGTGCTCCTCGTCCACAATCACGAGACCGAGGTTGCGGAAAGGAAGAAAGACGGAGGAGCGGACGCCGAGAATAATGTCATAGTCTGCTTCCGACAGCTGCTTTTGCCAGATTTCCACCCGTTCGGCATCGGGGAACTTGGAGTGATAGATGCCCAGTCGGGAGCCGAATACGCGTTGCAGGCGCTCTGTGATTTGTGCAGTGAGGGCTATTTCGGGCAGGAGATAGAGCACTTGCTTTCCTTGCCGGATGGTTTCTTCTATCAGATGAATATAGACTTCGGTCTTGCCGCTTGCCGTGACGCCATGTAGCAGGCAGACATTCTTGCTTTGAAAATTCTCTAAGATGGAGTGATAAGCGCGTTGCTGGTGCTCGTTCAGCGGGTTGACGGGGATGACTTCTTTGAGGAGTGCTTTATCTATGCGACCTATTTCCTGCTGGTAGACTTCGAATACACCACGGTCCACAAGACCGTTGAATACGACAGGGGTGGCAGAGGTGCGTTGTAGCAGTTCGGCTTTGGAGACTTCTTTTATATCTCGTCCACTGAGGTAGCCGGAGAGTTCCAGGTATTTCATCAGCAGGTCCAGTTGCTTGGGGGCACGGCGCTGCAACTCGTCGAAGAAGATGTGCAGGCGGTGTTCGTTTCGGGCGGAGGCGGTGAGGCGCACGCGGGTTTCGGTCTTGGGCTTATAGGTACGGCGCAATTCTTCCTTTACAAAAATGGCCTCTTTGTCGAGTAGTGACTTGATGACAGAAAGTATGTTCTTGATGCCGGTCTCCTTCTCCAGTTTCGTCACGCATTGCTCCGGGTCGGCAGAGAGCATATCCAGTATCTTCTGTTCCTTCTCCGGCAGGCGGACATCGGACTCAAAATCGGGGTTGTACTCTACGATTGTTTCGCTCTCCAGCTTCAAGCCGGAGGGTAAGGCGGCCTTGTAGACGTCTCCTTGCGTGCAGAGATAGTAATCGGAGAGCCACTCCCAGAACTTGAACTGCCGCGGGAGCAGTATGGGGCGGGCATCCAGCAAGGCAGACACTTCCTTTACTTCGTATTCGGTGGGAGCACAATAGTGCACGTTGCGCACGATGGCTGTATAGTATTTCTTCCGTCCGAATGGTACTACCACCCGGCAACCGGTCTGCACTTCATCTGCCCATTCGTCGGGCAGGGAGTAGGTGAAGCAGCTGTGCAAAGGCAAAGGCAATATGACGTCGGCAAACTTTTTCATCGTGGGGACAAAGATAGTGGAAAGTGGAGGGAGAATAAAATGAACGAGGGCATTTTTTATGCTGAGAATAGGATAGCCGAATGAAAATGAAGGGGCAAATTTCAGAAGTGTAAAAAGGGGATATGCTGATTATCAACATATCCCCTTTTCAATTAGAGTACTTCTAGAAGTACAGTTTTCTCTATGTTAGAGAGTAGGCTTAACTTCTACATCGATTTCTTCTATCACACTACCCCATACGTAAACAACTTCAATAGGAATACGCAGGTAGAAGGAAGAGTGAACTTTCACATCCTTATTGTTGTAGGTCACAGTACCAAAGTTTGGAACTTCTGTAGGAACATTCTCGTATGTTTGTGATTCAGAATCAAATGTCAACAACGTTTCTGCACCAGTTTTACCAAATACTTCTTCGATAGGAACAAATGTTTCACTGTTATTCAAATTAGTCAGGATGTCTTTGTCTTCAGCTAACTTGATAGCTGTTACGTTGTAGTACTTGTAGTAATTCAAGTGCGTAGAGAACTCATTCAAACCATTGCTTACATCCAGACGCCAGTCTTTCAATACAACCAGGTCGCCTAAGTTCAATACACTCTTGCCTTCATTGTTGCCATCCTCGAAGTACTTGCCTTTATTTCCGGAGACATTAACCGGACGGATAAATTTGGCATTGAATGTACCATCGGTTACGGGAACATACTGGTCACAACCATTGTAATACTGCATATCAATAGTAGCATACAACATTTCATCCGTATCACGTGCAGCCCAGTTAAGTACAGCCTTGGCTACGGCATTGTTCTTGTAGGAAATCTTGATATTTTCAGCAGTCACATCATCCGATGCATCAGTATCAGTACCATTGTCATCAATTTCATCTCCGCTGAGAGTTGCAATTACATTTTCATCAGAAGCAAGAGTTGTGGTACCATTTGCCAATACTTCAAGAGCATGAATTTGAGTACCGTCGGCACTTACAAACAATTTATAATTCTTACCGTCATTACCCTTCACGACACGTCCGTTGTTTTCTGCAGAGAATACAAACTTAACAGTCATATTTTCATGAGCAAATGATGGATATTTTTCTTCTGCATCTTCCTTGTTATATACCAGAGCTACAGTACGTCCATAGAAATTGCTCAACAGGTCTTGTTCAATAACAGCCTTCGATGTTGTACCTGCATCATCCGGAGTTGCACAGTAAATGTCAATAGCCGATTTTCCCTTGAAGGTTGACCAGTATTCTGCAATCTTAGCACCTGCGGTGGATCCTTGTGGAGTATGAGCAGTAAAGTCGATATCTTTCACTTCAACAACATACTTGATAACCACATTTTCAGGATATGTACGGCTGTTGGCAACGGCATCCAGCTTAGTAGTTTCTGTTGTCTTGGTAAATACGGCATAGCCTACATAAGATTTCGCTTCAAGCGGAGTTGTTGTAAGCTTGAATGTTACTACTTGGTTAGCTTCATTATTCCCATCGTACTTAGTTGCAGTTATCTCCCATTTACCTACCTGTTCTTCAGCATATTCATTAGTAGCATCTTGATTAAATGCATAGATATGATGCCATTGCTGTTTGCTCAATGCTTCCAAGTTAGCATTGTTCTTGAAGTTATAAACCTGTGCACTCATGAACTCGTCTTCAGTCTCGTACGTCCAACCTGCACTGTTGCATCCCAGATTTGTCACCTCTTTCTTTTCTGCTACATAGTCGTCCTCAATTTCGGCAGGAACTTCACCTGCAACAATCAGCAGTTTAATCCATGCAGCTGCAACCAACTCGTTGTTGTTAGTTTTGTCTGTCAACTTAGCCAATACAATAGGAGACTTACCGATAGCGCTCTTGTCTACACCGCCATAATTCTTTGCATGGAAAATACCATCTTCCAAAGTCATATAATTTTCTTGCGGAGTATTGTTCACCTTATATTCCACTGCCTCAAATGTCAGTTCATATGTATCGGCATAATTGGCATAATTGAAGAATTTATGTTGAGAACCGGCAATATTACAAGTTGTAACCAAAGTCTTCAAATCAATACCTTGCTCAGAAACCGCATCATCATAAACAACATTTTGTACCAAATGATTGTTGTCAGCAGCAGGCTTATTGTCTACTCCAATCTTTGCTTTTTGTTCTTCGGCAGCAGCTAAATTCGTTGCAAAATGGCACTTATCATCCTTTGCATTTTCACTAGTTACCTCTTTATCAGCTAAAACAAGTTTCAATTCCTCTGTACGGTTTACAACACCTACATATTCTGTAGTAACCTTGTTTCCCGCTTTGGTTGTAAACTGAAGAGCTATTTCGTTCAGTTCGGGTTTTTCATTATCTTCAGTCAAACTAGAATTAGCAAACAAATTCGGGTTGGCTTCCAAAGTCACAGTAGCCAATCCTCCTTCAATAACAGTGTTTTTCCAAGTAACAAGACCCGCGTTCACACCTTTGGTCATTGTAACGGTCTTATCTAGTACATCTGTTTTAGTAATTTGTTCTTGTGTAGCAGAAGAAGGATTTACATGGAATTGAGGTGCTGCTTGATTCGGCAAATAATTTGTTTTTGCAAGTGCAACAACTACATCATTTTTAATTTCTACCGGTTTATAGCTATCCTTGTGGAATACAATTACGCGTTCACCCCAACCTTGCAGAATAGATTCTGGAATATATTCGAAGCTTGTGATAGGCAACACATCTGAAATTCGCAGATTGATAGGAGTAGCGCTACCATATTTTATAATATAACCCAATTTGACACCGTCTTCGTCCAAAATCTCCATAGTAAGAGTAGGAACTGTGGGCAAGTCAATCTTTCCACCAGTTTTTTCATCATCGTACAATATATTGCCATCCTTATCTATAGAAAGCAAAGTAGCATCAAATCCTTTAGGCATATCAATTTTCACCTCTGACGTACTACCGTCACTGCCATTCAAAGATATTGTAACTTTGCCCCCACTCTCAGCAACAGACAATGTATAAGTTATACCTGCCTGAATGTCATACGAATGCGGATTACCATTTTTGTCAACGACAACCAGTTTGCCGTTCTCAATTTTTGCATCCTTCACGTAAGTTAAGTTGTCGACTGTAGTACCTAAAGTCGTCAAATCGCCTTGTAGCTTTTTAACGTCTCCAGCCAAGCCGTCAACTTGTCCCTGCAAGTCCTTGATGTCGTCATCATAGTCCTTACAAGACGTGAACGTTCCTGCAGTGCCCACCATTAAGGCGCTGAACAGGATCACACTTAGAAACTTTTTGTTCATAATTGAAAACTTTAAATTTATAAATTTAAAAAAATAAAAAGTGAATAATCTCTCATTTTGAATCCCTTTCGCATACTTCTTTTGTTACTAAGTATTCCGTTACTTCGCAGGTAATGAAATCTTGTTAATTCCGTTAATAATCAGGGAATAAGGAGAAAATAGGCCCGTTTTGTTTGGAATAGTAAAAATCAGTCCGTTGGGATATTGGAAAGATAATATATAGTCTTAATCTCCAACATCATAGAAAAGCTACAATAGAAATTATGAAGTTAAAAAGTCTCTAATTTTCAATATAAGATTCTATCTTTCAGTTTATTGCTTACGTTGGGAAACTTTTTGTAAAGCCAATATCAATCCGCTCCTCAAAACTTTGTTTGAAGACTATAAAAAAGAAACAACAAGTTTGCTCTACTTCCTCAAAAGAAGTAATCTCTTTTATACTGGATATCCTTCGTTTTTTACAAAAGAAATTACCTTTTGATTGGCTTCGTCAATCTTTCTGTTGCTGAAAGGCTTCAGATAAGTTTCCGTCACTGTGATGGAAGAGTGCCCCATGGCTTCTGATATGATTCCAGGATGTATCTCGCAGTGGTAAGCCATGGTCGCCCAAGTATGGCGTGCCGCATAACTACTGAGTGCCGACTGCATTCCCAAGCATTGTCTGAGTACTGCCAAACGTTGGTTGAATGCCCTGAGTGCCGACTGGTATTCCCGGTATGCCGCTTCTGTGCCTTCCTCACTTTGCAATATGGGGAATAAATAAGGAGAGTCCTTGTCTTTATTTGCTATCATTCTCACCATTTGCATAGCCTCCGGCGTCAGTGAGACGGTCAGTGCCCGTCCCGTCTTCCTGCGCCTATAAGACAAGGTGTTTCCTTGTAAATCCCTTTTGTGCAAATAGGCCAGGTCCACAAAAGGAATCCCTCTTAGCATAAACATCAATACAAAGAAAATTTTTGTTTTCTGTCGGGTGTTGGGAGAATTACCGGCCTGCAGGCTCATCTCTGTCTCCCGTACCAAGCAGCTTATGTCGGAAGCTTCGAGCGCCTTTTTCCTATCCGCCCGTGTGCCGGTATACACATGCTCAAACAGCCTGGGTACATATCGCACCAGCTTTTTGTCCACCGCCCGGTTGTAAACCGAACGTATCGCTTTGATATAGGTGGATACCGTATTCCAACTACAATTCCTCTGCCTGAGGAAGTTTTCGAATCTCTTCAGCACGGTCGGGCTCAGCTTGCGCATGGGCATCGGTTGCCATTGGGTGAATGCCGAGAATGCATTCACCGCTGACTGGTAGATGTGTGCCGTCCCCCACCTGCCGCCTTCCCGGAGTTCCCCGATGACTGAGGAGAACATCTCTTGTAAGGTAATTTCATTTCTGCTCATTTCCAAATTATTTATAAAAAGGTTTATCCTGCAATTATAAATAAATTGAGAGCAAGTGCAAAGGCATCATTCTGAAATCTGCGAAACGGGAATGATGCCGTATCCGACAGCTTATTTGTTGGCTAACGTCTGTTTAGTGGCTGATATACGTATCCTGGAAGAACCGCTTGTTATCATTCAGGCTGCAAGTGGCATCCACTCCGGCTTGTTGCAGGCGTTCGGCAATCTCATTCAGTTTCTTTCTCGAAACCCTTCCGATATAGAACAGACGGTAGCGGTAATCGTTGTCCAGCAATTCCATGACGTGCGTGAAATTCTGTTCGCGGGCAAAGTCGAAGTTTACTTTTCTTAGGTTCTGGTACGGATAGCGGATAGTCCTGCCTACGCTGTGTATGATGAGGCCGTTATTGTCCAACGTCAGGTAGCAGAAGCGGGTCATCAGCATGCTGATGAAAAAAAGACTTAATGCAAACGAAATGATAGCCGGGATGAAGCCCCACCATACGTTGCCACTGATGGAATAATATCCCAATATAAGGAATATCAGGAATAAGACAAAGAACCAGAACATGTAGAGTGACGGACGCTGGTATGTTTCTGTGGGAACCTCTGCGACTGTCCGTTCCCTCGGTGCGTGGTTGTCGAAGGGGATTTCTTGGGAGACCAGGTCGCGGATGACCGAGGAAGGGTGACGGAAAGGAGGCAGATAGATTACTTTTTCTTTCCCTTCCTTTAGATGTAAAGTCAGTATGCCCGGACCATATTTGTCTTTCGCAGCCAAGTTGCTTTTGCGGGGAACCTGGTGGTAACGCTTCATGAAACTGAAACTCTTGATTTGGTGCAGTCCGATGTGCTGGCTTTGCAGCAGTTGTTCGGCTCTTTTCTGTTCTTTACTGGTCACTTCCATAGTTCTTATTTTTTAAGTTCGGGATAACTGATGCGGGTATGGTATATAGTCTTCAGCTTCTCCTTGAATACGTTCTTCACGGTGGCAATATCCTTGAAGGTGATGGGGCATTCCTTGAAATAGCCTTCTGCCACTTGCGAATCGATAATCTTGTCTACCAGATTGCTGATGCTCTCTTCCGTATATTCGGGCAGACTGCGTGAAGCGGCTTCCACCGAATCGGCCATCATTAGGATAGCCTGCTCTTTGGTGAACGGGTTGGGACCGGGGTAGGTGAATGCCTCCTCGTTAGGGTCTTCACCGGGGTGCTCGTTTTTCCAGGAGATATAGAAATACTTCGTTTTCCCACGGCCATGGTGAGTGGTGATGAAATCCTTGATTACTTTGGGGAGATTGTTCTTCTCGGCCAGCTTCAGCCCGTCCGTCACATGGCTGATGACGACTTGGGCACTTTGCTCATAGCCCAGATTCTTGTGCGGATTGACTCCACCCGATTGGTTCTCGGTGAAGAACACCGGATTCTCCATCTTGCCGATGTCATGATACAGCGCTCCGGTACGTACCAGCTGGCTTTTGGCTCCGATACGGTTGGCCGCTTCCGCCGCAAGGTTGGCAACCTGCATGGAATGCTGGAAGGTGCCGGGAACTGTCTCGGACATGCGGCGTAGCAGGCTGTTGTTGATGTTGGACAATTCGACCAGGGTGACATTGGAGGTAAAGCCAAACGTCTTTTCCACCAGGAAGAGCAGGGGATAGGTGAACAGCAGCAACACTCCGTTGATGACGAAATAGGTGTACATGCTTCCGTTGATTTTTGTCAAGTCGTTTTCTGTAATCAGCTCGAAAGCAAAGTAGACGGCGGCGTAGGTCAATATGACGAGGAAGGCTGTCCGGAACAGTTGCGACCGTTGTGAAAGTTCCCTCAGACTGAAGATGGCAACCAGTCCCGCCGAGAGTTGCAGAAGAATGAATTCATGCGGATAGCGCAGGCAGATGGAGCATATCAGTATGGTGGTGACTTGTGCGATGAAGGCCGTGCGTGAGTCGAGGAACACCCGGATGATGACCGGCAGCATGGCATACGGGATGATATAGACATTGAATATGTTGTTGGCAACCATGATGGCCGTCACCACGCAATAGAACATGATGAGGGCGAAGAGCAGGGAGAGGCTGCCCTTGCGCTTGTAGTAATCTTTACGGAACAAGTCGAGGTAGAGCATGAAACACAGCATGAAGATACTGACAAACAATACCTGCCCCGCCAGCATCAACCGTTTTTGCCCGATGGACTCACTGCGTTTGATGGATTCTTTCCGTAGACTCTCAAGGATGTTGTATGTCTCCTGGCTGACAATCTCGCCGCGGTCGATGATTTTCTGTCCGCTCAGTACGATGCCGTTGGCCCATGAATAGTTGTCGAGCATCTCCTTCTTAGCGGTTTCGGTCCGCTGCTCGTCATAGGTCAGATTAGGGAACAGATATTCGTTCAGCGAGCATTGCCGTAGAATGTCCGGGCGGTAGTGGGCGGTATCGGCCGTGAGTATATAGTTATAGGCATCCTTCACCGAATATACCTTGTTGATGTCCTGCTGGTTGGCCAGTTTGTCGTTAATGACCATGATGGCGGTTGTGCTGTCCTTATGCAGTTGGTTCAGCTCTTCGGTAGAAACGATGCCGGCGCGATATACTTCAGAGAGTTTTCTTTCCAGAAAGCGGACGTAGTCGGTGGAGGGAAGCAGGCCGCGCAGGTGGGTCTGATAGTCTGCCTTCAACTTGGCGAGCACACTTTTCTCAATGCTTTTGTCCAGCTGGAAATACGGCTGGAAGGCGGCGAGGATACTGTCTTGCTCGCGTTTCACCACTTCATCGGCCTTATAGATGGGGAAGTCGAAGGTGGCCATGAGCTGTCCGTACTTCCAGGGCTTGTCAATGTCGAACTGGTAGTTGAATTTACCGTCACGTGGCAGAAAATAGACAATAATCCCCACAGTGCCGATGAATATCAGTGCTCTGTATAGCAAATCTCTGAGCGAGAACTCTTTTTTTGTATTGAAATAACTCATATCGGCTGAAATTTTTGCGAAAAGTACAAAAAAAAACATTAGTGTGGAAAAAAAGGTTTAATTTTGCCGTCTAAAATATTCATAAGTAAGGTAGATTATGACAGAAAGAAAGGTCAGAGTCCGTTTTGCCCCGAGTCCTACGGGGGCGTTGCACATCGGCGGTGTGCGTACAGCTTTATACAATTATCTCTTTGCGCGTCAGCATGGAGGAGATTTGATATTTCGTATTGAAGATACTGATTCCAACCGGTTTGTACCGGGTGCGGAAGAATATATCCTGGAGTCTTTCAAGTGGTTGGGCATCCCGTTTGACGAGGGCGTGAGTTTCGGTGGAAATCATGGACCGTACCGTCAGTCGGAACGCCGGGAAATATACAAGAAGTATGTTCAGATTCTGCTGGAGGCCGGAAAAGCCTACATCGCTTTCGATACTCCTGAGGAGCTGGAAGCAAAGCGTGCGGAGATTGCGAATTTCCAGTACGATGCTTCTACCCGCATGCAGATGCGCAATTCACTGACCCTTCCTAAAGAAGAGGTAGACGCGCTGATTGCTGCCGGTAAGCAGTACGTGGTGCGTTTCAAGATAGAGCCGAACGAAGATGTGCATGTGAACGACCTGATTCGTGGGGAAGTAGTGATAAACTCTTCCATTCTTGATGACAAGGTTCTTTATAAATCGGCAGATGAACTTCCTACTTACCATCTGGCCAATATTGTGGACGACCATTTGATGGAAGTGTCCCATGTGATACGCGGTGAGGAATGGTTGCCTTCCGCACCGTTGCATGTATTGCTCTACCGTGCCTTTGGGTGGGAGGATACCATGCCTGCCTTTGCGCATTTGCCCTTGTTGCTGAAGCCCGAGGGTAACGGCAAATTGAGTAAGCGTGACGGCGACCGTCTGGGCTTCCCGGTTTTCCCGTTGGAGTGGCATGACCCCAAGTCGGGAGATGTCTCTTCAGGCTACCGCGAATCAGGCTATCTGCCCGAAGCGGTCATTAATTTCCTGGCTCTGCTGGGCTGGAATCCGGGCAATGACCAGGAACTGATGTCTATGGATGAATTGGTGAAATTGTTTGATTTGAGCCATTGCAGCAAGTCGGGTGCCAAATTCGACTATAAGAAAGGTATCTGGTTCAACCATGAGTACATCATGATGAAACCGGATGCGGAGATAGCTTGTCTTTTCAGACCGGTGCTGGAGTCCAACGGCATAGACGCCTCCAACTATAGCGACGAGTTCCTTACGAAAGTGGTTTCACTGGTGAAGGGACGCGTCAACTTCGTAAAGGAACTGTGGGACCAGACCCGTTTTTTCTTCGTAGCCCCCACGGAATATGCGGCAAAGGATGTGAAGAAGCGTTGGTCGGAAGATACTCCCCGCATCATGACCGAATTGATGGATGTGTTGCGCGGCATCGGGGATTTCTCCTCCAAGCCTTCCGAAGATATTGTGATTGGTTGGATTACTGAGCGTGGCTATCACATGGGAAATGTGATGAATGCCTTCCGCTTGTCAGTGGTGGGCGAGTGTAAAGGCCCGCACATGTTCGACATTACCGAGCTGATTGGCAAGGAAGAGACGTTGGCCCGTATACAGCGTGCTGTTGATGCTTTAAAGTGAATAAATCTTCTTCATCCTTAATCCATATAGTATGCTATATGACTTGGCAATAGCCATCTACGATATTCTGGTGCATTTGGCTGCTCCATTTAGCCGTAAGCCCCGAAAAATGATGAAGGGACACTGGGTGGTCTATGAACTTCTCCGGCAGCAGTTGGAGAAGGACGTGCGCTATATATGGTTCCATGCCGCTTCTTTGGGGGAGTTCGAGCAGGGACGGCCGTTGATTGAGAAAATTCGTGCCAAATATCCGGATTACGGTATTCTGCTGACTTTCTTCTCGCCGTCGGGCTATGAGGTCCGCAAGAATTATAGGGGGGCAGACGTTGTCTGTTACTTGCCTTTCGACAAGTCCCGCAATGTGAAGAAGTTCCTGGATATCGTGAATCCCTGCATGGCATTCTTTATCAAGTACGAGTTCTGGAAGAACTATCTGGACGAACTGCACAAGCGCCGTATTCCGGTGTACAGCATTTCCTCCATTTTCCGCCGCGGACAAGTATTCTTCAAGTGGTATGGCGGTACGTACAGACATGTGCTGCGTGACTTCGACCACTTGTTTGTGCAGAATGAACGCTCTAAACGCTATCTGGCGAAGATAGGCATCAGCCGTGTCACGGTGGTGGGGGATACCCGTTTTGACCGTGTGCTGCAGATTCGTGAGGAGGCCAAACATCTGCCTTTGGTGGAACTTTTCAAGAACAACACGATGACTTTCGTGGCAGGAAGCTCCTGGCAGCCGGACGAGGATTTGTTTATTGAATACTTCAACCAGCATCCGGAGGTGAAGTTGATTATCGCTCCGCACGTTATCGACGAGAACCATCTGGTAGAGATTATCCGTAAACTGAAACGCCCCTACGTGCGCTATACCCGTGCCGACGAGAAGAATGTCCGTAAGGCAGACTGCCTGATTGTCGACTGCTTCGGGCTGCTCTCTTCCATCTACCGCTATGGCGAGATTGCCTATATCGGAGGTGGTTTCGGGGTGGGGATCCACAATACCCTTGAGGCTGCGGTTTATGGCATTCCGGTGATTTTCGGACCGAAGTATCAGAAATTCCAGGAGGCCGTCCAGTTGCTGGAGGCAAAAGGCGCTTTCTCGGTGAAGGATTATGAGGAACTGAAAACTTTGCTCGACCGTATGCTGACAGATGAAGTCTTCTTGCGCGAATCAGGCATGAATGCAAGCAATTATGTGACCGGCAACGCCGGTGCGACGGATAAGATAATGAGTATGATAAACTTTTAGAAAAGTAAAGAGTGATAAAAGCGACAGGGCGGTAAAGGTGATGGAATGGCATCCCTTTATCACCCTGCCTTTTTGGGGCGCCTTGTCTCCCTTTATTTGTACCAGTCGGAATACATCAGATAGTTGTGTGCAATCTTCTGGTTCAGCTCCTTGGCCTGCTCCGGATCTACTTTCTTGATGAACTTGGCGGGGACTCCTCCCCAGATGCTTCCCGGCTCGATGACCGTATTGCTCAATACCAGGGAACCAGCGGCGACAATAGCCCCTTCGCCCACTACTGCGTGGTCAAGGATGGTGGAACCCATCCCTACCAAAGCATAGTCCTTGATAGTGGCTCCGTGGATGGTCACGTTGTGCCCCACGGATACGTGGTCTCCTATCTCTATGGTCGATTTCTCGTACAAGGTGTGGAGCACGCTTCCATCCTGGATGTTTACTCCGTTCCCTATGCGGATTGAGTTTACGTCACCCCGCAGCACGGTGCTGAACCAGATGCTGCAATCCCGTCCCATCTTGACGTCGCCAATGACAACCGCATTGTCCGCCAAAAAACAATTCTCCCCGATTTCGGGAGTGAATCCTCTTACTGATTTTATTAATGCCATTTTTTTAGTGATTAGTGGTTAGGTTACTGCATGCTTCCTTCAGCCATTCCCGTTCTCCTTCGTTCAGGCTTGGCGAAAGTGTCTCGTATACATGCTGGTGATAGTTGTCCAGCCATGCCGTTTCCTCTGCCGTCAGCATCTCTTTGATGATGCCTTTCTTGCAGATGGGGCAGAGGGTAATGGTTTCGAACTTCAGGTAATTTCCGAACATGCCTTCACCGTCCTTCACGGTCAGCACCAGGTTTTCCGTGCGTATTCCATGGCTTCCGGCTTTATAAACGCCCGGTTCGTTGGAAGTGACCATTCCCGGCCGTAGGGTTACCGGATTCTCATTCATGCGGATGCTTTGCGGACCTTCGTGCACATTGAGGAAATGGCCTACGCCGTGCCCGGTACCATGCAGGAAGTTCATGTGGTGTTGCCATATCGGCATGCGGGCCAGTACATCCAGTTGCGCTCCTCGCGTACCTTCCGGGAAGACAGCCATGGCGAGGTCGATATGTCCTTTCAGTATCAGGGTGTAGTCCGTCTTCTCTTCTTCGGTCAGTTTCCCCAGTGCGATGGTGCGGGTGATGTCGGTAGTGCCGTCCAGGTATTGCGCACCCGAGTCCAGCAGCAGGAATCCCTCGGGTTTCAGTGGCACGTCCGTTGCCGGAGTGGCTTCGTAGTGTACGATGGCTCCATGTTCCTTGTACCCGGCAATGGTGTCGAAGCTTTCCTCCATGTAGAGTGGCTGTGCGGCACGGAATTCGTGCAGTTTCTTGTCTACGCTGATTTCTGTCTCGTTGCCTGCGGGAACGGCCTCCTCCAGCCATTTCAGGAACTTCACCAGTGCCACTCCGTCGCGTTGCATGGCTGCGTGGATGCCGGCTATTTCCCGGTCATTGCGGACCGCTTTCAGCAAGGCTATCGGTGAGCGCTCGTCAAGTACTCGGCAGGAAGGGGGGAGGGCGGAATAAACGGCATAATTCGTCTTTCCCATGTCGAGCATGATGCTGCCGTCCGGTATTCTTGTCACAAAGGATTCGGTGTCCCCATAAGCATGGATGGTGACGCCGGCTTCTTCCAGATAGGCTGAAAGCTCTTCCGTTACTTTCTCGGGCTGGATGAAAAAGTGTGTTTCTTGTTCGTTGATTATCAGGTAGCTTACTACTACGGGGTTGCAATGCACATCGTTGCCGCGTATATTGAGTGTCCATGCTATCTCGTCCAATGCCGACACCAATAATACGTCCGCTTCACTCTTTTTCATCTCCCGGCGGATAGCAGCCAGTTTGTCCGGACAGCTTTTCCCGGCGTATTTCATCTCGTGGATAAAGGCGGGTGCTTCGGGCATGGGAGGGCGGTCTGTCCATATCTCATTCATCGGGTCGGCAATGCTCTTTACGGTGATGTCGTTTTTTGCCAGATCCTCTTGCAGGGCTATGGCTTGTGTGGTGGAAAATACCTTTCCGTCTATACCTACAACTGAATTTGCTGTAAGGTTCTCCCGCAGGAAATCGAGGATGCTGGGCGTTTCGGGCAGCATTTCCTTGTATAAGTCGATGCCGCTGCCTTCCAGCTGCTGCTCGGCTTGGAGAAAATAGCGAGAATCTGTCCACAGTCCCGCCTTGTCGGTGGTAATCACCGCCGTGCCTGCCGAACCGGTGAAGCCTGATATCCATTCTCTTGATTTCCAGTACGGTGCTACGTACTCGCTTAGGTGCGGGTCGGTACTGGGGATAATGAAAGCGTCTATGCCTTCTCTTTTTAACAATGCCCGTAGAGCATCTATACGTTGATTGATTGTCTGAGCCATATTTTTATAAATGTAATTAAGTAGGCGTGTAAATGAGTTTATAATCTCTTCATTCTCTGCTTTCAAAGTTACACATTCTCTTTTAAAAATTTGCTATGCTTCACGGATTTTAGCGGATTGGCTCAATAAAAACATCTTTCCCTTTGCTCATTCGTTTGATAATTAGGAATCATGGGTAATTTTTTTGCAGAAAGTTTTGTGAATAAAGAAAGTATGTGTAATTTTGCCGCTCAATTTAATCGTGAGATTTTTAAACCATTAACATTTAATTAAAAGAAAATGATTGTAGTACCTGTAAAAGAAGGCGAAAACATTGAAAAAGCGCTGAAGAAATTCAAAAGAAAGTTTGAAAAAACTGGCACAGTTAAGGAATTGAGACGCAGACAACAGTTTGATAAACCGTCTGTGACTAAAAGACTTAAGAAAGAACGTGCTGTTTACGTTCAACAACTTCAGCAAGTAGAAGATTAATAATTCGTAAATTCCTTTGAATTATTGAATTCTTTTTCATACATTCGTTGCATGATTTTAGATATGTAGCGATATGTTGTTGACAGATTCTTTTCTTGACTATCTTCTGCACGAGCGGAACTATTCCAAAGGTACGGTTGAGTACTATCGGGCAGATATTCTTGAACTGCAGAGGTTTGGAGAAGAAATGTTGGGAGACTTGACTCCATCGGATGTAGATGCGGAACTTGTTCGTGAATGGATTGCTTCCTTGATGGACAAAGGACTTGCTTCTAATACGATAAACCGAAAGCTGAGTTCTGTCCGGACATACTATAAATTCCTTTTGAGGAGAGGTAAGGTCGCGGTAGATCCGTTGCGGAAAGTGACGGGGCCCAAGAAGAAAAAGCCGCTTCCGGTATTTCTGAGAGAGGGTGAGATGAATAGGTTGCTGGATGATATGGACTTTGGTGAAGGTTTTGAAGGGTGTCGCGACCATATGATTATTGAAATGTTTTATGCTACCGGCATGCGACTTTCAGAATTGATAGGGTTGGATGATAAGGATGTCGATTTTTCGGCTTCTCTCGTTAAAGTGACGGGAAAACGGAATAAACAACGTCTTATACCTTTCGATGAGGAGCTGGGACGCTCGATGCGAGAATATGTCAATGTGCGGAATGAAGCTGTCCCGATTCGCTCGGATGCTTTTTTTGTCCGGAAGAATGGAAAGAGGCTTTACCGCAGTATCGTAGCATGCCTTGTGAAACGAAACCTTTCGAAGGTAGTGACTGTAAAAAAAAGAAGTCCCCACGTGCTGAGGCACACCTTTGCAACGGCTATGCTGAACAATGGTGCTGATTTAGGCTCGATAAAAGAACTCCTCGGACACGAGAGTCTGGCGACAACGGAAGTTTATACGCATACTACTTTTGAAGAGCTTAAAAAAGTGTATAATCAGGCTCATCCCCGAGCCTAAAGTAAAAAGGAGGTAAGTATGGAAGTAAGAATTCAATCGATTCACTTTGATGCGTCAGAGCAATTGCAGTCTTTCGTTCAAAAGAAAGTTGCTAAGTTGGAGAAATTTTACGACGATATAAAGAAAGTAGAGGTGTCATTAAAGGTAGTAAAACCAGAAACAGCCGAAAATAAAGAAGCCGGAGTGAAAGTATTGGTTCCCAATGGCGAGTTTTATGCAAACAAGGTTTGTGATACGTTTGAAGAAGCAGTGGATTTATGCCTGGAAGCTTTGGAAAAACAGCTGGTTAAGTACAAGGAAAAGCAACGGAGCAAATAATTTTCCGCTAAAATTTTGCGGGTAAAAAATAAATGCCTAAATTTGCAGCCGTTTCGCTCACACTATGAACGTTACGGTTGCATTTTTTAGCTTGCCTCTTTAGCTCAGTTGGCCAGAGCACGTGATTTGTAATCTCGGGGTCGTTG
>ERZ791645.793-NODE-793-length-24311-cov-7.204032_pt1 | contig 24311 bp, 19 predicted proteins | sample MGYA00509939_ERZ791645 | MGnify/ENA primary metagenome ERZ791645 (study PRJEB30046, sample SAMN00715249) | human gut metagenome | study: EMG produced TPA metagenomics assembly of the A metagenome-wide association study of gut microbiota in type 2... | reverse complement strand
CCATCGCCGCGAGGACGTACAAACTTTCCGCGACGGAGAAGGGGACGCACTCGCACAGCCTGCCGAGCATGCGGCGCAGCGGGTTTGTGAAGCCCTCCGTCAGGGCGTTCATAGCGCCTCGGCTGCGCCGCGCAAGCAGAAAGGCCGATAGAAGCGCGAGGTTCGCAAGCAGCCAGAGATGCAGTTTTTTGTAACGGGAAAACAAGGCTTTCATGGCGTCAGTCGGCAGCAGAGAGCAGCTCGCGCGTGTAGGCCTCACGCGGGTGCTCAAAAAGCTCCTGCACCGTGTTTTCCTCCACGATGCGCCCGTCCTTCATCACCATCACGCGGTCGCAGAGCTGATAGACCACATTGAGATCGTGCGAGATGAAGAGGAACGAGATGCCCGTCGCGACGCGCCGTTCGGCCGGGGTGTCGATGTGGCGGTGGCGCATCAGCATGCCCACGACGAAGGCCGGGAGCAGCACCTCGATGTGGATGCTGTTCTCGGCGCCGTACCAGTGTTTCGTGGCGAGGTAGACCGCCTGTGTCAGCGCACAGACGATGACCGAGAGCCCCAGGATCCGCTTCCAGTCCTGACGCACGTTCCAGGTGGCTTGCCAGCGCCAGCCGACGGCCAGCAGCACGGCGACGATCGCCACGATGGCGAACATCTGCCAGCGCAGCCCGATCATGAGGATCTGCAGCGGGATCATCAGCAGGATGGTGTCCAGGTCGTCGAAGATGGCCAGCACCTGGATCTTGCGGTAGATCCAGCTCTCCTTGAGCTTCAGTGCGGCGAGCATCGTGAAGAGGATGCCGGCCGAGGTGGGGGCCGCGAACCGGCTCAGCAGCAGGTTCTCCTTCCACGCCTCGGGGCTGCCCCACAGCGGCGCGGGCAGCAGCACGAAGACATAATAGAGTACGATGAGCAGCCACGGGAGCGCCGCCGTGGCCATGGCGATGAAGTAGTCGGCCGTGTAGCTCCGCCAGCGGCTCTTGTCGATCTCGAATTCACGGCCGACGTTGATCATGATGAAGCCCAGACAGACATACAGCAACGTGTCGGTCGTGGCCTTGAACGAGGAGTATCCCGGGCCGAGAAGCCCCGGGAGCAGCTGGGACGCGACGAGTCCCAGCATGAGGAAAAGGGAAAACGAGAGTACTTTTCGCATAGGTCATGCCGGTTGTTTGCTCGGTGCGGCAACGGGCCGCGGGGCAAAGATACGACTTTTGCACAAATCCCGAAACGGGGGCCGCAGCCGCCGGTGCGGGGCGCGTGAAAAATTTAACAACAAACGAACCGCAATTCGCGATTTATTTGTAACTTTGCGGTGCAAAATGGGTTATTAGCGATTAATTCCATAAAATTCAAACCATTACAACTATGCAGATTGTAGAGATTCACGCAAGGGAGATCCTCGACTCGCGAGGCAATCCGACCGTTGAGGTCGAAGTTCGTACCGTATCCGGTGCATTCGGTCGTGCAGCCGTTCCGAGCGGCGCATCGACGGGTGAGAACGAGGCCCTCGAGCTCCGCGACGGCGACAAGAGCCGCTACCTGGGCAAGGGCGTGCTGAACGCCGTGAAGAACGTCAATGAGGTGATCGCCCCGGCCATCATCGGCATGAACGTTGCCGATCAGGTCGGCATCGACAAGGCCATGATCGCCCTCGACGGCACGAAGACCAAGTCGAAGCTCGGCGCCAACGCCATCCTCGGCGTTTCGCTGGCCGTAGCCCGCGCCGCTGCCGACTACTTCGGCATGCCGCTCTACCGCTATATCGGTGGTGCCAACGCCAAGACGCTGCCCGTTCCGATGATGAACATCATCAACGGCGGTTCGCACTCCGACGCCCCGATCGCATTCCAGGAGTTCATGATCCGTCCCGTGGGCGCTCCGTCGCTCAAGGAGGGTCTGCGCATGGGCGCCGAGGTGTTCCACAACCTCAAGAAGGTGCTCCACGAGCGCGGCCTCTCGACCGCAGTAGGCGACGAGGGCGGTTTCGCTCCCGCACTCAACGGTACGGAGGATGCACTGGATTCGATCATCAAGGCCATCGAGAAGGCCGGCTACGTTCCCGGAAAGGACGTGATGATCGGCATGGACTGCGCTTCGTCGGAGTTCTACAAGGACGGCGTTTACGACTACACGATCTTCGAGGGTGAGAAGGGTGCCAAGCGCTCGTCGAAGGAGCAGGTCGAGTACCTGAAGGGCCTGGTTGCCAAGTACCCGATCGACTCGATCGAGGACGGTATGTCGGAGAACGACTGGGAAGGCTGGCAGATGCTGACCGCCGAGATCGGCGACAAGTGCCAGCTCGTCGGCGACGACCTCTTCGTGACGAACGTCGAGTTCCTGAAGAAGGGTATCGAGATGGGCTGCGCCAACTCGATCCTCATCAAGGTAAACCAGATCGGTTCGCTGACCGAGACGCTCGATGCCATCGAGATGGCTCACCGCGCCGGCTACACCACCGTAACGTCGCACCGTTCGGGCGAGACCGAGGACTCGACGATCGCCGACATCGCCGTGGCTACGAACTCGGGCCAGATCAAGACCGGCTCGATGTCGCGTTCGGACCGTATGGCCAAGTACAACCAGCTGCTCCGCATCGAGGAGGAGCTCGGCGACGAGGCCATCTACGGCTACAAGAAGGTTTACCGCAAGTAATCCGACGCCAAAAAGATACCGCCGTCGTGCGGTTGGTCCCGGGGCATTCCGCTCCGGGACTTTTTTTTGCGGCCGTGCGGTTTTCCGTGCCGGAACGGGACCCGGCGGTCCGTTTATTTCTTATATTTGTACGGGCGGCACATGTCCGGTGCCCGGGGAGCTTCCGATGGGGCCGGCGGCGGCCGCAGAACCAAAAAACGGAAATGGATATGATGAAACGCTGTATGTCGGTCGGGTGCCTCCTTCTGGGACTGGCCCTGACGCCGCGGGCCGAGGCCTGCACGGGAATCACGCTGCGCGCAGCAGACGGGGCCTGCATCGTGGCCCGGACCATCGAGTGGGGCGGGAGCAACCTCAACAGCCGCTATGTCGTCGTGCCGCGCGGATATGCGCAACGCTCCTACTCCCCGGAGGGAATCGACGGCATGCGCTTCACGGCCCGCTACGGCTATGTCGGGCTGGCCGTCGAGCAGAAGGAGTTCGTGGCCGAGGGGCTCAACGAGGAGGGACTCTCGGCCGGGCTGTTCTACTTCCCCGGCTACGGGCGGTATGAGGCGTACGACCCGGCGCGGCGCGACGAGAGCATCGCCGACCTGCAGTTGGTGGCGTGGCTCCTCGGCGAGTGCCGCACGGTGGACGAGGTGAAGGAGGCTGTCGGGCGGGTCCGTGTCGTGGCGGTCGATCCGCGGGCCTCGACCGTGCACTGGCGCTTCACCGACACTTCGGGCCGGCAGCTTGTGCTGGAGATCATCGACGGACGTCCGGTCTTCTACGAGAACGCCCTCGGGGTGCTGACCAACTCCCCGGGCTTCGAGTGGCAGCTGACCAACCTGAACAACTACGTCAATCTCTACCCGGGTTCGGCTCCGGGGCAGGAGCTGGGGGCTCTCCGTCTCTCGTCTTTCGGTGCGGGGAGCGGTTTCCTGGGCATTCCGGGCGACGTCACGCCGCCGTCGCGCTTCGTGCGGGCGGCCTTCTTCCAGGCTACGGCACCCCGACAGTCCACGGCCGAGGATGCCGTGCGGCAGGGTTTCCAGCTGCTGAACAACTTCGATATTCCGATCGGGATCGAGTTTCCCGAGGGGAAGGTGCCGGCCGATATCCCGAGCGCCACGCAGTGGACCTCGGCCTCGGACATGTGCAACCGGGTGATCTACTACCGGACGATGTACGACAGCCGGATTCGGAGCATCGACCTCAAGACGATCGATTTCGGGCGGGTGGCCTACCGCGATGCGCCGCTCGACCGTGTGACCTGCCAGCCCATCGAGCCGGTCGAGATCCGGTGATCGGGCGTTTGCCGGTACGAAAAAGGGCGGGCTCCGATTTGGGGCCCGCCCGACGGTTTACTATTTTTTCAAGGTAGGCAATTCTCCAGTGAGTTCGTAACGCCACTCTGAACCTGCATTCTGCAGGGCGGCGTTCATGGCATCAACGGCCGTCTGCCAGGTAACGGTTGTGCCGTCTACCTTCGTGGCATCACCGGTACCGTTGCCGATACCATAGCCAGCATAGTTGCTCCAGTAGCAGGCGGTCACGGTGTCGTTGTTGTATCCCACCACGCCGCCTGTGGTTCCGGCTGGGCCGCTGACAGTTCCATTGGCATGGTAGCAGGCGGTCAGGGTACCGGATTTGTTGGTTCCCGTCACGCCGCCTACATAGATGGTGCCGCTTCCGTTACCGGTCACGTTGCCCGTGGCGTAGCAGGCGGTCAGGGTACCGGATTTGTTGGTTCCCACCACGCCGCCGATACCAGAGGTGCCGGAGACGTTGCCTGAGGCGTGGTAGCAGGCGGTCATGGTGCCGTTGTTTTCTCCCGCCACGCCGCCGATACTATAGGTGCCGGAAACGTTGCCCGAGGCAGTGCAGGCGGTCACGGTGCCGTGGTTGTCTCCCACCACGCTGCCAACAATGTTGCCGCCGGTTATATTCACGTTTTCCAGCGTCAAGTTCTGCACCGTGCCACCGGAGTCGAGGAAGTCAATCATCCCCACATAGCTTCCATACTGGTTGATAGTCAGCCCCGTGATGGTATGGTTGCCGCCGTCGAAGGTGCCGGTGTATCGGTTATCGTAGTCTCCTATCGGCGTCCACTCTTTGCCAGTAAGGTCGATGTTGTCGGTCAGTGTACAATTTATCGACAGGTCATTCCGTGCGGCTTCGTTCCACGCTAGCAACCCGTCGGCGTTGTAAACCTCGTAGGTCCTGCCGTCAGTAGACAGGTTATATCCCTTGTCCTTATCCAGCGTGATGTTGTAGAACTTGCCTGCCTCAGGGGTGATGGCAGCAGAGAGGTTGCGTTCCTCGGTGCCGTTTGCCTGCAGCTTGGTTATTGTGTAGCCGGGCACCACGTTCGCCTCCCAGCAAGTGATGGTTGCGCCGTTTTCGGTATATTCGCACTTCTTCATCTCTATCCAGCCCTCTTGCGAGCCTTGTCCGGCCTTGCCTTTTTCATAAGTACACTGTGTATAGGTATAGAGCTGGAGGGAGGTTACCTCGCCGAGTGCATCGGCTGTGGGCGTAACGCGCATCTTTGCCAGAGCGTGGGTGAAATTCAGCGTGACGGGTGTCTGGTAGTCTCCCGTGCCCGTACCGCTCAGCAGATAAACAAGACTTTGGCTCTGGTTGCCGAGGTCGAGGGTGCCACTCTTTGCGGGGTACCAGGCGGTGACGGTATGTTCGCCGGTGTCGCTCCAGTACAGGGGTGTTTCGGCTTTGACGGTGTTGTTGTCCTGCACGATGTAGATGCCCTCCTCGCCGTTTATCTGCACGGCAAACCGGTCGCCCGCGCTGAACACGCTGCCCGTGCCGTCCCCGGCCTCGCCGACGCGCGTCTGCGGTGCGCCCCAGGGCTGCGCCTCGCCGCCCTCCACGCCGAGGGTGATGCGGGCTATCTCAAGGGGGTATTGTCCTTCGGGCAGACGGTCGCCGTCCGCCAGTTCGTCCTTCGTGCAGGCAGCCATGGCAAGTAGCAGCGCGGCTGCGGCAAGAATTACATGGATGGAATGTCTTTTCTTCATATCGGGTTGTTTTTTATTTGTTTTCGTTTTGTGCTGCCGCCGCCTGCGAAGGCGGCCGTCGCACCATTCTGTCTATGGGCAGCTCCGGCTTGACGCTTGCGCCGGGGCAGCGGTGTGCGGGGATTACAACTCTGCGCTTGCATCGTTCGAATCTCCGGGTTCCCACGGGGTAATCTCCGGTTCTTCCACCGTGATGTCATTGTTGTTGAGCGTTACGATGTAGGTGTAGGCATAGCCTGCTGTGTAGAAATTGGCTGTGGGTGTATCAGGCAGTTTCAGTGTGGCTTTGTAGCTCTGTCCGTTGTAAGACACGCTCAGGTCAAGAGGAATGGTCACTCCCTGCGGTAGAATGATGACTTGCGAAGTGGTGGCACCGCCCAGCTGCATGGTAATCGGCGTATTGGAAGTAGCGGTTACGGCAGTTGTTCCGGTAGCCGTGTCGAATGTGCCTTCGTGCTTCAGCCCCTCCAACGTGTAGCCGGCAGGTTCCGTTTCGTTGAAACTGAGACCATCGCCTGCCTTGAAGGTGAACTTGATGAGACTCATGCAGTGGTGGAACGCATGGTCGCCGGTGAAGCTCACCGTCGGGTTGTGGGTGTCGCCCGTGGCTCCCGAGGCAAAGAGGAAGTCGATGTCCGTGCCCTGCTTGTCGGCTGCGGTGCTGACGGTCACCGTTCCGCCGTCAGACTGATACGGATAGTAGGCATTGAAGGTCTTCGTTTCGGTGTCATTGAAATAGATGGTCGTACCGTCGGTCACGAACTTGCCGTTCTCTCTCTTGTAGGGCACGTTGGTAAAGCCTGCGCCGGTGACGCCGATGCGGTCGCCGTCGGTCCAGTCGGTTCCTTCCGAATTGACGCGGGTAGCGGGCGTAATGTCGGCGATAAACTGGGCGGCTACCGGGCCGTCATTCAGGTTCTCGTTGTCGTTGTTACAGGCGGCAAGTGTCAATGCCAGCGCTGCGAAAGCAAAAAATCGGGTTCTCATTGTAAATCTGTTTTTTATATTTTATATCGTTTCTGTTACAGGGTCACATTTACATCTTCTGCGTCCACCTCTTCCCAGCCGGTGATCTCGAATTCCGAAAATTCGGCCTCTTCGGGGGTCTCAACCAGCGTTCCGCCGAGGGTCAGAGGCTCGGTTTTCTTCGCGTTGAACTTCTTGAGGGCTTCCGAGAGGTTGCTCTCCAGCGTCGTGGGACGCGGGTTGCCGTCGGCATAGCGGATTTCGCCCGTCAGCAACTGTTCCGTGCCGGTCACACCCAGCAGTCGCACCGTGGCTTTCCACTTGCCGGCATCATCCCCTTCGGTTATCCTGGTGAAGGGCAGTACGACGTTCGAAGCGGCTCCGTAGGTATCGGTCGCGAAGTCCAGCGTCCCGGCTGCACCCGTCAGGTGGGCCGAAATCTCCGTGATGCGTCCGGCGGCATCACCCGTCGGTTCGACGACCAGCGTCAGCTCGCGTACCTGCTGCTTCATCGCGGCGGTAAACGCATGGTCCTTGTCCTGCTCGATGGTCACCTGCTCCGCATGGGCGAAGAACCAGCCCGGATTGGCCGCGATGCAGCTCTCCGCATCGGCCCCGGCATCCGCGGCTGCGGCAACGGTGGCGGTGGTGCCGCTCACCGTGATTCCCTCGGCCGGGTTCCACACCGCGAGGGTGTAGCTGCCCGGAGCAAACAGATGGTCGGGGGCATGGGTGGCGGCGGTCTCCGTACCCGTATAGTCACCCATGGCGACGGTCCATGTGGCAGGTATGTCGATGCCTTCACCGCGTGCCGACCAGTCGGCCGTTACGGCAATCTTCCCGTGGTCGGGGTGCGGGGTGTTGTAGAGCGTGTCCTTGACGCAGGCGGCGGCCAGCAGCCCGGCGGCTGCGGCGGCCAGAATCGGAATATGTCGTGTTGTTTTCATATCGAGGTCGTTCGGTTTAGAAGAGGTTCCACTTCAGGGAGATGCCGGCATGGACGGGTCCCCACCAGTTGCGGGTTTCGGATCCCTGACGCACGCGCACGCCGTCGATGACGCGGTATTTCTCGTAGTCGGCATGCAGACAGCCCAGCCCGAGCGAGAAATCGAGGGCGAGGCGCTTGCCGAGGGGCAGGATGTATCCGCCCGTGAGCCCGCCGCCGAGGATGTCGCCCTGGCGTCCCGTCTCGGAGAGCTTGTAGTTGAACGCGCCGGCCTTGAACATCGCGCCGAGGTAGCCGCGGCGCTGCGCACCCATATAATAGCGCACCTCGGGCGCCACCTCCCAGAGGGCATAGCGTCGGTCCTTGTCGCTCCACGACCACGAGGTCCACGATCCGCCGACGCCGAGGCTCCATCGGTCGGAGATGTGCCACTCGACGCCGAGGTCGGGCGTCAGGGTTGCCCAGCGCAGCAGGTTGGCGCGCAGGGAGAGATGATGATCGGTTGTGATTTTGGTTCCTGACAGAGCCGCAGCCTGGGTTGCCTGCTGTTCCTGTTGCTGGTTGAAGAAGTCTTCGGTTTCCTGACCGCCGACCTGAACGATAGGTTCCTCTTCGGCTTCGGCCCTCGCTGCGGCGAGATGCTCCTCCCGCTCCCGTTCGGCTGCGAGACGCTCGGCTTCGGCCTCTTCGGCCGCGCGGCGCTGTGCCTCCCGTTCGGCCTCCGATGGTCCGGCGGGGATGACGATGCGCACGGTCACCAGATTGCCTCCCGAGGCGAGGTTCTTCGTCGAGAAGCACGCCTCGGTGAGCCCGCCGCGGAGGATCATCTCGGTCTTCACGCGATTGGATCGGGTCTTGGCCACGGCGAGGTTCTCGGCCGCAGAGGGCTGCGAGGAGCAGCGGCCCTCGACCTCGACGGGCACCGTGCCGTCGAGGATGGCGGCACGGTTTTCGGCGATGCAGGCGAGCAGGCGGTCGAGCTCTTCGCCGTTTCCGTTCCACGGGATGTAGAACATGTCGTCGTCGGCGACGAATCGGAAGGTGTACTCGGCCGGCGCGGATCCGGAGGGTCCGTCCGCCGTCTGGCCGAAGGTCGGGACTGCCAGGAGTCCCAACGCAAACAAAAGGGTCAGGAGTCTATTCATGGTATCATGGATTTGTTCGGGTTGCCGCGGGGACAAAACATCCCCGGCCCGGATCGGGGAGATTCGGGCTGAAGGGAGACGCCGCGGGGGCGTCAGTTCCGGATTTTTTGTGGGGGGGGGGAATTTCGGCGGATGCGGGTGCGCGCAACCGTTTCGTCACCGAGGGGCGAAAGGTCCGTGCAGGGATTTTTCCAGAAGGGGATCATGGCATCGAGCCGAAGAGTTCGAGGACAAAATTAGCAGAAAAATCGGAACAGGAAAGTGCGGAGCGCAGATTTTGTCGTTTAGGCAAGAAATTGTCGTTTAGGCAAGTGGGAATTGTCGTTTAGGCAAGAAAAATTGTTGTTCAGGCAAGACGCCCCGGCGCCCGGAGTGGGCGGGATGTCACGAAATCGGATCGTTTTCGAGGGGTGACTTGCGCCATCCGGACGGGGATACACCCTCCTTTTCCTTGAAGATCCGGGTGAAATGGCTGGGCGAAACGAAGCCCGAGATCTCGGCGATTTCGGCGATGTTCTGCTCGGGGTGCCGGAGCATGCTCCGCTTGGCATATTCCAGCCGCAGGTCGGTGACCCAGTCGCGGAACGAAAGGTCGTAGGTCGCCTTGATGTATCCCGAGAGGTAGGTGCGGTTGGTATGCAGTGTGTCGGCCAGCTCCTTGATCGTGAGTCCCGGGTGGAGATAGCCGTCGGCGGCGATCCACTCCCGGATCTTTCCGGCGATCTCCGTGAGGTGCGACGGCATTTCGGGCTCGGGTTCGGACTCCGTCCCGGCGTCGCTCAGGATCTCGTCTTCCGACGCGATTTCGCTCTCCATTGCATGTTCCACCCGCTCGTAGAAGAGCAGGTAGCTCTGGTAGCAATGGAAAAGGTAGATGTAGAAAGGAACCGACGAGAGGATCCACACGAAGACGTAGCGGTCGGGCAGGAACGTGAGCAGCCCGCAGCCGACACCGAAGATGACGGCCCAGTAGGTGAAGATCGAGAGCCAGCGGATGTAGGCCCCGATGTCGTCGGAGTGGGTGTCGGCGAAGAGACGCACGGCGCGTCGGTAGGCGCGGATAAGGCGTCGGGCCAGCCTGATGCCGTAGCACACGAGCCAGGCGGCCATCACCGTCAGTCCTGCCTTTTGGGCCGGGCCGCCGTGCAGACCCAGCAGGATGAAGGCCGACAGGAGCGTGAAGAGCATCCATGCGGCGAGGTGGAAGGCAAAGCGCCGCCCCGTGACGTAGAAGCGGTCGAGCAGCGTGGTGAGTGCCGAACTGAAGAGCCAGTAGCAGAGGAAGTAGGTCGAAAGGTTCATCAGGATGGCCGCATTGACGTTGTGGAACCGGATCCCGAAGAAGAAATGCACCGCATAGTTGGCGGCCAGCAGCAATATGGCAGCGCCCATGATGCGTCGTGAGCGGAGGTAGTTGGCGAAGATGGCCCGGTCGGGCGTCGGGGCCAGCAGGAAATAGACGCCGAAGAAGATCATCAGCGGCAGGGCGATGCAGAGCGAGTATTCGTAGAGCGGGTAGTTCATGGGGTTTTGGTATTGCGGCCTGCGGACGGAGGCCTGTCTCTTCGGGAGGAAGTCTCCCGGGCCTGCGTTGCAGACACATAACAAAGGTACGCAATAATTCGATCGGGCGTTTGATTTTTGTACACGAAAAGTTTTCCGAAGGGAACAATTTCGTCCGTTTTTCTGTCGGGCCGGTCAGGAGCCGGACCGGCTCCGGCTGCTCCGGTAAGATGAAAAGGCCTGCATGCTTTTGACATGCAGGCCTTTTTTTGAAGCCATGGTCCCGAAAGCCCGCCCGCCGTCTTCGGATCCGGGTGCGGGACCGGGATATATTCCCGGGCGGAAACGATCAGATGAAGAGGTTCAGGTTGGCCTCCTCGGTGCGGTCGAGGTACGAGGCGACGCCGCCCAGCGTGATGCCGTCCAGCAGCTCTTCGCGCCGTACGCCCATGACGTCCATCGACATCGTGCAGGCGATCATCTCCACGCCGCTCTCGCGGGCCTGGCGCATCAGTTCCTCGAGGCTGTCGATCTTCTTGCGGCGCATGATGCCGCGCATCATGCGGCTGCCCATGCCCCACATGTTGAGCTTCGAGAGGTGCAGCTGTCCGCTGTGCGCCGGGAGCATCCAGCCGAACATGCGGCCCATGAGGTCTTTCCGTACGGCCGGTTTTTCGCGCTTTTTGATGACGTTGAGCCCCCAGAAGGTGAAGAACATCGTCACCCGCTTCCCGGTTGCTGCCGCTCCGTTGGCGATGACGAACGATGCCAGCGCCTTGTCCAGATCGTCGCTGAAGACCACGATCGTCTTGTTGTCGGCCGCTGTGCGTTGTGCGCTGCGGCACGAAGCCTCGGTCGGCGTCTGCTTGCGGATCAGGGCCCGCACCTTGCCGCAGCTCGTGTCGAGCGACAGCAGTTCGGCGCCCGTCATCCGGCACCACGAGGCCACGTCACGGCCGAATGCCTGGTCCGTTGCCGTGATGCGGAGCCGTTCGCCCGGTTTCAGTCCTTCGTAGCTCTTCCTGAGTTGCATGACCGGTTCCGGGCACATCAGCCCGCAGGCATCCACCTCGAGCGTCGGGGTTGCCGGTTCCGCGCAGGCGGTCGGCGCATGCCGTACACTCCGGACTCCGGCCCCGGTGCTGCATCCGCAGCTGCCGCTCCCGCTCCCGCTCTGCTCGTTGTGGGGCTCGGGTACCGGGGCGGTTGCTGCGCGCCACGTCGCGTAACCGCCCGAGAGGTTGCGGACGTCTGCAAATCCGTGCTGCGAGAGGATGCGGCTTGCCAGGTAGCCCCGCAGACCGACGGCGCAGCTCACCACGACGGGACGCTCGCGCGGCAGTTCGCCGAGGTGTTCGCGCAGCTCGTCGAGCGGGATGTTCACAAAGCCCGGGATCGAGCCCATTGCGAACTCGTCGCGCGTGCGGACGTCGATGCACAGCGTCTCCCGGGAAAGCGTCCCGATCTCGCGCCACTGGATCGGGCGCACCCGTCCGGCAAGGATGTTCTCCGCCACATATCCGGCCATGTTCACCGGATCCTTGGCCGAGGAGTAGGGAGGTGCGTAGGCATGCTCCAGCTCCGTGAGGTCGTGGACGGTGCCGCCCGTGCGGATGATCTGTTCGAACATCTCGATGCGTTTGTCGGCGCCGTCGTATCCGACGACCTGTGCGCCGAGCAGGCGGCCCGTGCCGGGAGCGAAGAGGATCTTGATCGCGAGCGGCAGTGCATCGGGGTAGTAGCCGGCGTGCGAAGCGCCGTGCGTGTACGACGAGATGTATTCGATGCCGTTGGCCTTCAGAAGCTTGGCGTTGGCTCCGGCCGCGGCTACCGTCAGGTCGAAGACCTTGGCAACCGAGGTGCCGATCGAACCCTTGTAGGAGTGGGTGTTGCCCAGTATGATGTTGTCGGCTACGATGCGGCCCTGTTTGTTGGCCGGGCCTGCCAGCGGAATCAGGGCCGGGCGGCCTGTGACCAGATGGCGCACCTCGACGGCGTCGCCCAGGGCGTAGATCTCCGGGTCGGAGGTCTGCATGTATTCATTGACGGCGATGCCGCGGCGCTCGCCCAGCACGAGCCCCGCTTCCTGGGCGAGTCTGGTCTCGGGACGCACGCCGATACTCAGGATCACCAGATCCGACGTGATCTTCCGGCCGCTCTGCAGGTGGATGGAAACACGCCCTTCGGGGGTCTCCTCGAAGCGTACGACGCCATCCTCAAGGTAGAGCCCCACCCCCTTGTCCGTCAGGTGGCGGTGGACGAGTGCCGCCATCGAGAAGTCGAGCGGGGCCATCACCTGGTTGGCCATCTCCACCACATCGACATGCAGCCCGAGGCGGTGCAGGTTCTCGGCCATTTCCAGACCGATGAATCCGCCGCCCACGACCACGGCATGCTGCGGTCGCTGCGTATCGACATATTGTTTGATGGCATCCGTGTCGGGAACGCTGCGCAGCATGAAAATTTTCGGGCTCTCGATGCCCTCGATCTTCGGGCGCAGGGGCTCGGCTCCGGGCGAAAGCACCAGCCGGTCGTACGACTCCGTGTAGGTCTCGCCGGTGGCGAGGTTGTGCACCGAAACCTGCTTGCGCGTGCGGTCGATCGAGGTGACCTCCTGCTCGGTGCGGATGTCGATGCGGAAGCGGTCGGTGAAGCCTTTCGCCGTCTGCACGAAGAGCTTCGAGCGGTCGGCGATCGTGCCGCCGATGTAGTAGGGCAGGCCGCAGTTGGCATACGACACGTATTTACCCCGTTCGAAAAGAATCACTTCGGCCTGCTCGTCCAGGCGGCGCAGGCGGGCCGCTACGGTGGCCCCTCCGGCCACGCCTCCGACAATAAGAATTTTCATGGGTCCGTATGTTTTTGGTTTATTGGTTCGATTCAAAGGGTTCCGCCTCTTCCGTGAGGACCTTCAGCCGGGCGAAAAGTTCGTCGAACCCCATGGCAGCCTGCTGCATCTGCCGGATCTTCGCATATCCTTCGTCCGAGAGCGAGAAAAGCATCTGCCGCCGGTCATGCGGGTTGATCGTCCGGAGCAGAAAACCTTTCCCCTCGACCGCCGTGATGACCTTCGAGACGCGGGGATTCGACAGCCCGACGAAATCGCACAACGTTCCGGCCGTGCGGGGACGGTCGTCCCTGAGGCAGCAGAGCAGCATCGCCTCGTTGATCGTCAGCCCGTGACGCTCGGAAAAGATCCGTTCAAATTGGTACAGAGTCTTGTAGATCTCCTTGATCCGGCAAATGGGTTCCATCTTTCGCGTTTTGTCCGATGCAAAGATATAATTATTTTCTAATAAGAACTATTTTTATTGAAAATAAAATGCATCTCGTCCAGTTCAGAGGGGCTGGAGGCTGGGATCTTCCACCGATGGGGCAGGGCTGCTTCGGACAGTCGTGTTTTTCGGGCCTCTTTCGGTGTTGGAATTACTCCGACAGCGAGGAAAGGGCCTGTTCGGGCCGTAGGCGGATTGGAGCGTCGAACGGGGAAATGCCATGATTCCCGAATGGAAGCCTGTTTCCGGCGGGCAGGCGACTGAAGGTCTGGCGGCAGGCGGCTGGCTGTAGGTATGCTGTCGGTTTCCCGCAAGAAACGAAAAAACCTTACATATCCATGGATACATAAGGCTTTTTGCTTGTTTTGGCGCTTCCCTTTCCTGCGCCCTGGGGTGGAAGAAGGGGCTCGAACCCTCGACCTTCGGAACCACAATCCGACGCTCTAACCAACTGAGCTACATCCACCATGTGATCTCATTGCAGGGAGATCGTCCTTTCGAGGTGCAAATGTAATACGTTTTTTCGGTCCGTGCAAAAAAATCCGCCGAAAAATGTTGTCTTTCCCTTCGGGCGTGACAAAATGGCAGTCCGCCCTGCGACTTTGTCACGCAAAACCTGCCAAACCGCACTTGGCACAACTCTTGTCGGGAAGGAGGGTGCGAAAGCAAAAAAACATAACATAACTTAAAAACATAGAACTATGAACGTAAAACCGTTATCGGACCGTGTGCTGATCCTCCCGAATCCTGCGGAGGAGAAGACGGCCGGGGGTCTGATCATCCCCGACACGGCAAAGGAGAAACCGCTGGCAGGCAAAGTCATCGCAGTCGGCCCCGGCACTTCGGAGGTCAAGATGGAGGTCAAGGTGGGCGATCAGGTGCTCTACGGCAAGTATGCCGGTCAGGAGATTCAGATCGACGGCGAGACTTACCTCATCATGAAGCAGAACGACATTCTGGCGATCATCTAATCAACATCTAAAAAACGGAAAACACCATGGCAAAGGATATCAAATACAATGTCGAGGCGCGCGAACTCCTCAAGGAGGGTGTCGATGCGCTGTCGAACGCAGTGAAGGTAACGCTGGGCCCCAAGGGTCGCAACGTGATTATCGACAAGAAGTTCGGTGCTCCCCAGATCACCAAGGACGGTGTGACGGTCGCCAAGGAGGTCGAGCTCGAGGATGCATTCGCCAACATGGGTGCACAGATGGTCAAGGAGGTTGCTTCGAAGACCAACGACGATGCCGGTGACGGAACAACGACGGCAACGGTGCTTGCACAGTCGATCATCGGTGTGGGCCTGAAGAACGTGACCGCCGGTGCCAACCCGATGGACCTCAAGCGCGGTATCGACAAGGCCGTGGCCAAGGTTGTCGAGTCGCTGCGTGCACAGAGCCAGGAGGTCGGCTCGGACTTCGCGAAGATCGAGCAGGTGGCTTCGATCTCGGCCAACAACGACCACAACATCGGCAAGCTGATCGCCGAGGCGATGGCCAAGGTCAATAACGAGGGTGTGATCACCGTCGAGGAAGCCAAGGGCACCGACACGCATGTGGAGGTGGTCGAGGGCATGCAGTTCGACCGCGGTTACATTTCGGCCTACTTCATGACCGATCCCGAGAAGATGGAGGCGCAGCTCGAGAAGCCCTACATCCTCATCACGGACAAGAAGATCTCGACGATGAAGGAACTTATGGGCGTGCTCGAGCCGGTTGCCCAGAGCGGCCGTTCGCTGCTGATCATCGCCGAGGATGTCGATGGCGAGGCGCTGTCGGCCCTCGTGGTGAACAAGCTGCGCGGTACGCTGAAGATCGCCGCCTGCAAGGCCCCGGGCTTCGGTGACCGCCGCAAGGAGATGCTCGAGGATATCGCCATCCTGACCGGTGCCACGGTCGTATCGACCGACAAGGGCATGAAGATCGAGGATACCGACCTCTCGATGCTCGGATCGGCCGACAAGGTGACGCTCAACAAGGAGAACACGACCATCGTCGATGGCGCCGGTCAGAAGGAGGCCATCGCCGCACGTGTGGCCCAGATCCGTGCCTCGATCGAGAAGGCTACGTCGGACTACGACAAGGAGAAGCTGCAGGAGCGTCTGGCCAAACTGTCGGGCGGTGTGGCCGTGCTCTATGTCGGTGCCGCTACGGAGGTCGAGATGAAGGAGAAGAAGGACCGTGTGGACGATGCACTGGCCGCAACGCGTGCCGCAGTCGAAGAGGGTATTGTTCCGGGTGGCGGCGTGGCCTACATCCGTGCTACGGCATCGCTCGAGGGTATGAAGGGCGACAACGAGGATCAGACGACGGGTATCCAGATCGTCAAGCGTGCGATCGAGGAGCCGCTGCGCCAGATCGTGGCCAACGCCGGCGGCGAGGGCTCGGTTGTCGTGAACAAGGTGCGCGAGGGCGAGGGTGCCTTCGGATACAACGCCCGCGACGACAAGTATGAGGACATGCTCAAGGCCGGTATCATCGACCCGACGAAGGTGTCGCGTGTCGCTCTGGAGAACGCCGCTTCGATCGCCTCGATGTTCCTGACGACCGAGTGTGTCCTGGCCGAGAAGAAGTCCGAGCAGCCGGCTCCGGCCATGCCCGCCGGCGGCATGGGCGGCATGATGTAATCTCGCCCCGGACCTGAATAGTGAAGAAACCCCGGAAGCAACAGCTTCCGGGGTTTCTTTTTTCGGGAGGGGGTTATGCCTCCTCCTTGAGAAGCCGGTAGCGAACGATGTCTGCAACCGAGACGACGGGGTAGTTGTTCTCCCTGGCGAAGGCCTCCACCTCGGGCCTGCGGGCCATGGAGCCGTCCGGCAGCGTCAGTTCGCAGAGTACGGCGCATGGGGCGTAGCCCGCGATGCGCATCAGATCGACGCTGCCCTCCGTATGTCCGCGGCGTCCGAACACCCCCTGTTCGTGAGCCACGAGCGGAAAGAGATGGCCCGGTCGGGCGAGGTCCTCCGGCCGGGCATGCGGTGCGATGGCGGCCCGGATCGTCGCGATCCGGTCGGCGGCCGAGACGCCCGTTGTGACGCCTGTGGCGGCTTCGACGGATACCGTGAAATTGGTCCCCTGGCGGTTGGTGTTGTGCCGGACCATGGGCGGCAGGTCCAGGCTCCGGGCTCTCTCCGAGGTGATGCACAGACAGACGATTCCGCTGCAGTGGCGGATCAACTGGGCCATCTGTGCGATGGAGATGCTTTCGGCCGGGAAGATCAGGTCCCCTTCGTTTTCCCGGTCTTCGTCGTCGGTGAGCAGGATTCCCGATCCCCGACGCAGGGCTTCGGCGGCGGCCTCGACGCGGCGGGCCGCTTCGGCATCGGTGTTTGCTGGGTGTTTCATCATGGTGTGGATGTGTAATTTGCGGTGAGGCAAATTTAGTGTTGGTCCCGATCGATTATTTATGGTATATTTGCACATTATGGTGCTCTGTTTGCCCACGTGCCGATATGAAACAAGGAATCGTCCATCGGATGGTGCCGGCAACCGAACGGTTGTCTGTCTCCCATCTTTCGGAGCTCGCCTTCGAGGCTCCGTTGCATTACCATACGGAGTATGAGTTGATCCATGTGATCTCCGGATCGGGGGTCGAGTTCGTGGGCGGCGGGAGCGCCCCGTATGCACCCGGGACGCTGACGCTTATCGGGGGCGGGGTCCCGCATCTGCATCTGTGTGCTGCTTCGGACCGTGCGTCGGCGCTTTGCGAGGTGCTCTATTTTCCGCAGCGGCTGTTCCCCGTGCATCTGTCGGAGCTCTCCGAGTTGCGGTGGATCGATGCCTTGCTGGAACGCAGCCGCAGCGGGGTGCGTTTTACGGGCGAGCGGGAGGTCGCGGCCTTCGTCGCGGCCATGAAGCGGATCGACGGGGCGGAAGGGGTCGGACGGGTTTGTATCCTTCTCGAGTTGCTCGATTTCCTGGGACGCAGCGGCGATTACCATTGCATCGATGCCGGCGCAGGACTCTGCGCCGGTGTCTGCGGTGCGGATGAACCTTTGTGGCGGGTGCACCGCTTTCTGCTCGGCAACCTCGGCCGGAAGCTGACCCTCGGGGAGATCGCTTCTTCGGCCGGCATGTCGCCGGCGGCCCTGTGCCGCTATTTCCGCCGTCGTACGGGACGCACCGTCTCCGAATATGCGAATGCGCTCCGCATGGCGCGGGTCTGCAACAGATTGATGCATACGGATCAGCCCGTCGCGCGGATTGCCGCCGAGGCGGGTTTTCACAACCTGTCGCATTTCAACCGCCTGTTCCGCCTGACGACCGGCATGACCCCGACGGCCTATCGTCGGAATCTGGGATTGTGCCGGGAGTGATTCCGGAAAACTGAATGCCTGCGCGGACGGGTTCGGTGCGGCCCCCCCCCGAGGCTCCGGAGTAGCGGCTCTTGAGCAATTCGCGGGCATGGGCTCCGGCCGAAACGTCGGGAGACAGAGGCTGCATCCCGTCAGAACAGCAGGTGCGAAGGGGTGACCCGGTCGATGTAGATCAGGTAGTCGAACTGATCGGCAATGCCTTCGTCCCAGAACTCATTGTCCCACCTCAGCGCTCCGATGTGGCGGAATCTCATCCCGTTGATCCATTCGAGGACCGGGGCCTGCTCCTCGCGCATCTGCCGCAGGTCGAGGATAAAGATAGGCTCGCCAAGCTGGTGCAGCAGGTGTTCGAGCGTGCCGGGCGGGGCCGTCTGCACGTTGTGCTGCAACTCCTCCGAGTCGGGGACGGTGATCGTGCAGCGCCCGCGGTAGAAGGTGAATCCGAAATTGACGTAATCCGCACCGAGCCTGTCCTGAAGCCAGCGGCCCAAACGGTCGTCCGCTTTGGATATGTGGCCGTTATGGGCCCAGAGCACGATCCGCGAATCGGGATACTGCCCCCGGAGCCACAGCAGGTTATCCGCCATGCAGCGATCCCGCCAGTAGATGTTCTCCCCCAAACCCAGGTACTGCCGGATGAGGGTGATCCACTGCCGCAGCATCGCCCGGTCGTGCGCATCGGGAACCGACGGGTCGATCCGGGATTCGATCGCGTCGAGTCCCTGTGCGATTTCACGAGCCAGTCGAGGGTCGGTCTGTGCGCGATACTCGTTGTTGTAAGTCAATACTTTGTCCAATTTCGGACCGATCTCGTCCAGCCGTTGTACGGCCGTTGTATCCTTGCCCAATGCCATGCGGAGCAGCGATTCGGTCATGTCGGTCATTTGCATGTCGATGCCCCAAAAGCGGATCGGATGGCCGTCGGCATTCCGCTGCAGCATCCATTCGACGAGCGACAGCACCTCGTGTGTATCCCAGACCCACATGCCCAGTCCGAAGATCGCGGCCTTTGCCGTCCCGATGCCGCGACGGATGTAGTTGTCCAGAAAGACCCCTTCGCCCATTCCGGCTTCGAAAACCACCTGATCAAACTCCTGTCGGGTGGTCAGATGGCGGATCAGGCGCTCCTTCATGCGGAAGATCTCGCTGGCTCCGTGGGAGTTCTCTCCCAGTGCGACCACCTTGCATGTCCCGACCAGCGGGTCGAGCAGCCGCAGTTCGCCGGAATCCGCCTCGGTCGGGTCACATCCCCGCAGCGGATAGAGATACTTCCGCAGCGTCCTCTTCTCCTGACGGGTCAGACGGGTTCTGGACGTCGAAATCATCGGATCCGGCAGACGCCGGCCGTCGATCCGGATCTCGAAATCGTCGAACCAGGCGCGTCCCCGCCCTTTCAGCATGCCGCCGATGCTGACTCCGGAGGCCGAGTCGGGAATCTGCCTGCGGAGCGTGATGCGGTGCCAGTCGGTCGTGCCGCGGACGCCGCGGCCGAGTGTGTCGAGCGTGAGACGGGTGTGGTCTGCCTCTCCCGACGGGAAGAGAGCCAGATCGGCAAAACCTTCCGTTACCTCCTCCGTACGGATCCAGCCGCTCAATTCGACCTTATGGCCGGCCGTCAGCGAGTCCGGCAGCACCCGGGAAAAATTTGCCCATTCGTGTTTGGCCGTATCGGTCTGTTCGAGCCGAAGGCTGGATTGGCCGTGGTGTCGGACGCGGCTGTCGCGGGTGGCGGTGTAACCCCTGTAGGAGGGGTCGGGCAAGAACCATTGGGACGGCTTCCCTTGCAGGTTCGTATATTCGAAATCGAGGTTGTACCGGCTCGAACGGGGCCGGTCCGCACAGCTGTGCAAAACGGCAGTTGCCAGAAGGATGGCTCCGGCAAGGGCTCGTGTGAAGGCGGGGTTCATGGTCGGTTGGTTTCAGGTGGTTTCGGCTTCTCTTCGTTTACGGCATCCATTCGATGATTCCCTCGATGGGATGTTCCCGCAGCCAGGCCGCAAACTCCGCGTAGCTGCGCACGCCCTCTGCCAGAACCGCCCGGTAATAGGCGATGCCGGGGATCTTCTCTTCGTCGGGCGTTTCGTATTTCAGACGCAGGATCGCCTCGCGCGTCTCCGGGGTCAGCACTGCCGCAATACGGTCGGCTACCCGTTCGAAGTACCCTTCCCAGGGCGACCCTTCGGGCAGGTGGATCATGTCGATCTGCCACAGGCGGCCGTCCTGCGCGGCATATTGCACGTGCCACTCGAGGCAGTTGTCTTCGGCGTCGAGCAGATTGGCGTATTCGATCTTCCGGATCCCGGAGTTTCGGGCGATGCGCGACAGGGCGGCGAAGCTGTCGCCGATGTGCAACGGGGCAGGGGAGTAGATGTGCAGGTCGATGTCGAGGTGCTTCATCAACAGTCCCGAGCGGAGCGAGCCTACCAGATGGGGCGTGGCGCCGACCGAACGCCAGATGGCCTCGATCTGCAGTGTTTCGAGAATCGAGAGCGCCTCCCGTCGGTTGCGGTCGGCCAGTTCGAGAATGGTGGAGTCCATGGCGGTATGGGGCGGGCTTGTCGGTTGCCGGGTCAGAACAGCAGTCCCGATTCCTTGCCCTTCGGTGCTGCAGGGGCAGCCTCGCGGGGGGACTGAGCCTCGGTTTCGCGCTGGCCCAGCAGGATCCGGGCCTGTGCCACGGCGGCGTCGGTGATCTCCGAGCCGGAGAGCATCTTGGCGATCTCCGTGATGCGCTCGGCCTCTGAGAGGCGGGTGATCGAGGTGCGTCCGTCGCGCTTGTAGACCACGAAGTGGGCCGTGCCCTTCGAGGCGACCTGCGGCAGGTGGGTGATGTCCACGACCTGCATGCGGGCCGAGAGCGAGGCGATGATCTCGCCCATGGCATCGGCAATACGGCCCGATACGCCCGTGTCGATCTCGTCGAAGATGATCGTCGGCAGCTGCATGCGCTCGGCGAGCAGGGCCTTCAGGGCGAGCATCACGCGCGAAAGCTCACCGCCCGAGGCGATTCGTTCGATCGGCTGCGGCGTGCGGTCGCGGTTGGCCGAGAAGAGAAACTGTACGCCGTCGCGGCCCGACCGCGTGAGTGCGCCGAGGTCCGAAAGCGCTACCTCGAATGTCGTGTCGGGCATGCCCAGCCGCGTGAGTGTCGTGAGGATCTCACGGGCAAAGTGCGGAGCTGCCTTCTCCCGGGCCTTGTGGAGCCGCTCGGCCAGCTCCCCGGCCTTGGTTTCGGCCTGTTGCAGGGCTGCTTCGACTTCGGCGATGCGTTCGTCGCCGTGGACGATGGCGGCGAGTTGCGCGGCGCAACGGTCGCGCAGGGCGATCAGCTCCGCCTCGTCCGCCACGCGGTTCTTTTGCTGGAGCGAGATGAGCAGGTCGAGCCGTGCGGAGAGTTTCGAGAGCCGTTCCGGGTCGGCGTCGATGCGCTCGCTGTCGGCGGCGGCCGACGCACCGATGTCCTTCAACTCCTCGATCACCGAGCGCAGCCGGTCGGCATATTCGCCGGCTGCCGGGTAGCTTTCGCGCAGGTGGGCAAGCTCCGTCTCCGAGTTCTTGAGTTGCGCCAGCACGCCCGTCTCGTCCGTATCGAGGGCGTTGCGTAGTGTGGTGATGGCCTCGCCGATCCGGTCGGCGTGTTCGAGTACCGCGAGCTCCGCCTCGAGCTCCGCCTGTTCGCCTTCCCGGAGGTTCGCGGCCGTCAGTTCATCGGTCTGGAAGCGCAGCCACTCCTCGTTGCGGCGCCCCTCCTCGGCTTCGGCGCGCAGGGCCGAGGCCTCGCGGCGCAGTTCCGTTACCCGGGCGTACTGTGCCGCATAGCGGGCGAGCAGCTCGCCGTTGCCGGCCATGGTGTCGAGCGCCGAGGTGCGGAACTCCTCGGAGGAGAGGATCAGGTTCTGGTGCTGCGAATGGATATCCACCAGGCGGGTGCCCACCTCGCGGAGCTGGCCGAGCGATACGGGCACGTCGTTGATGAAGGCGCGGCTCTTGCCCGCCGGGGTGATGACCCGGGTCAGGGTCGTCTCTGCGGCGTAGTCGAGGTCGTTTTCGGCGAAATAGGCTTCCAGGCCGCTTCCCTCCAGGTCGAAGGTCCCCTCTACCGAGCAGTTGCGCGCGGCGTCCTTCATGGCCGCTCCGTCGTTCTTGGCCCCCAGCAGCAGCCCGAGAGCGCCGAGCAGAATCGACTTGCCGGCACCCGTTTCGCCCGTGATGATGTTCAGGTGCGGGTCCAGCTCCATTTCGAGTTTGTCGATGAGCGCGTAGTTTTCGACCGAGAGTCGGCGTAACATGGCAGTGTCGGTTATTTGAGAATCGTTTCGAGTTTGTCCGCGATGCGTGCCGCCACCTCCCGCTTGGACATCAGCGGCAGCTCTTCGCGGCCAGCGCGGTCGATCAGCGTCACCTTGTTCGTGTCGCCGCGGAAACCCGCACCCGGGTCGCGCAGCGAGTTGAGCACGATGAAGTCGAAATTCTTTTTCGTGAGTTTGGCCTCGGCGTGGGCCTCTTCGTCGTCGGTCTCGAGGGCGAAGCCCACCAGGACACGGTCCCCTTTGCGGGCGCCCAGTTCGGCGGCGATGTCCCGCGTCCGGCGCAGCTCGATCGTCAGCCCGCCGTCACCCTTCTTGATCTTCGTGTCGGAGACGTGTGCCGGGGTATAGTCGGCTACGGCGGCGCACATCACGGCGCCGTCCGATGCGTCGAAGGCCCCGACGGCGGCCTCGTACATCTCGGCGGCCGACAGCACGTCCACCCGCTCCACCCCCGCGGGTGTCGGCAGTGACGTGCGGCCGGTGACGAGTGTCACCGCAGCCCCGCGTGCCGCCAGTTCCCCGGCGATGGCATAACCCATCTTTCCCGACGAGTGGTTCGAAATGAACCGCACGGGGTCGATGGCCTCGATCGTGGCCCCGGCCGTGACGATCAGCCGTTTACCCGCGAGCGTCTTTTTTTTTTCGTCCAGCAGCCCGCCGACGAATGCCGCGATCCGGTCGGGTTCGGCCATCCGGCCCTTGCCCTGCAGACCGCTGGCCAGCTCGCCCTCTTCCGGCTCGACGATCCGCACGCCGCGTGCGGCCAGTGTCCGGAGGTTCTGCTGCGTTGCCTCGTGGGCATACATGTCGAGGTCCATGGCCGGAGCCACGACCACCGGACAGCGCGCCGAGAGATAGGTCGTCAGCAGCAGGTTGTCGGCCACGCCCGTGGCCATTTTGGCCAGCGTGTTGGCCGTAGCCGGGGCGATCAGGTAGCAGTCGGCCCACTCGCCCAGCGCCACGTGCGAATTCCAGGCTCCGTTCTCCGGGGCGAAGAACTCCACGAGTATCGGGTTCTTCGAGAGGGTGGCCATCGTGAGCGGGGTGATGAACTGTTTGGCGAGCGGGGTCATCACGACGCGCACGTCGGCGCCCGCCGTCTTCAATAAACGACACAGCACAGCCGCCTTGTAGGCTGCTATGCTGCCTGTGATGCCCAGCAGGATGCGGCGCCCGTCGAGCGGACGCCGCGTCGTTGCGTCGGATGCCATCTTGTCGAACGGTTTAGATCTCCTTCATCTCGCCGTCCTTGCCCTCCTTGTAGAGCAGCTCGTGGTCGAGGAACTCTTCGGTGGCGATGATCACCGGCTTGGGAAGTCGCTCGTAGTAGCGCGAGATTTCGATCTGCTCGCGGTTCTCGAAGGTCTCCTCCATCGTGTCCGTGGGCGACGAGAAGTCGGCGAGCTTGCGGTTCAGCTCGGTCTTCAACTCCGTAGCGATCTGGTTGGCACGGCGGGCGATGATGTTCACGCTCTCGTAGATGTTGCCGGTCTCCTTGTCCAAATCCACCAGCTTGCGCGTGATGGTGTTGTTGGGGATGTTCTTCTTGATTTCCATCTCTCTATTCGTTGTTGTCCTTGTTGTTGCGGTCCAGGTAGTCGCGGGCGTGCTGCGCCATGCGCTCCAGCTCCTTGATGTGTTTTGACTCGGGGTACTCCTCCTTGAACGAGAGGTAGGAGTCGAGCATCGCCAGGTAACGGTCCGTCTGCTTGTCGGCGACCGAGTTGCTGGCCAGCCGGTAGCTCGAATCCACGATCAGGTACATGATCTGCTCGCGGTGCTTGCTGTCGGGGTATTGCTTCAGGGCGTTTTTCAGCGCCACGATAGCCGACTTGTAGCGGCCGATCTTGTAGTAGGTATAGGCGTTGATGTATGACTTCTCGTGCAGCCGCTCGGTCAGCTCGTCGTTGATCTTGCGGAAATTCTCGATCTGGTCGCTGTTCGGGTAGCGCGATATGAATTCGTTGATGGCGATGATGGCCTGTCCGGTCATCGTCTGGTCGCGCGACGGGGCCGGCGAAAGGTAGTAGAAGCAGAGTGCGTACATGCCCTCGGCATCCTCGATGAAGGCGCTGCGGCCGAACTTGCGGCGGAAGTCGTCGAACAGGGCCGAGGCCGTTTCGTAGTCGCGGTTCTTGAACTTGCAGCGGGCGTTGTAGAACGAGATCGTATCCTCGC
>ERZ791645.777-NODE-777-length-24567-cov-6.120431_pt1 | contig 24567 bp, 10 predicted proteins | sample MGYA00509939_ERZ791645 | MGnify/ENA primary metagenome ERZ791645 (study PRJEB30046, sample SAMN00715249) | human gut metagenome | study: EMG produced TPA metagenomics assembly of the A metagenome-wide association study of gut microbiota in type 2... | reverse complement strand
GATTGTAATACAAGTTTACACCATGCTCTCCAGCCGTACCATCAAGTGCATCTGCACGATGCATATATTGATCGTTATCAGCAGTAGCCTTATGTGGTGGATTTGGACTTACCATCAGTTCTAATGGAGAAATATCATCTACAAGAACTTCCAATGTTCCATTTAAAGTAGCAGAACCATTGTTGACCAAGGTGCCAAAATTATTTTTAGTCGCAGTCCATGGATTATTGCTAAAAATTTGTCCGTTGGATAAAAAAGTATTTGTAGAATAATTATTGTCAAAATTCAATGTCACATGTCCGGCTGTACCGTCTGCCATAGTCATTGTCTTACGGATATCAGCTCCTGCCATAGTCATCTTTCGGACATCACCGTCCTGCTTGGTCAAAACAATCAGGTTATTTTTCACCGTATAAGTACTTCCATCTGGAATATTACGCATATTGAAAATATTTCCTGCTGCACGAGTGTTCCAGTTAACCAAAGTATTGTTTTCAAACGTTATATTCCATGCCCCTCCCTTCCATGCACTCTGCTTGGTTTCACTGAAAAATGAAGGGAACGGACAATCATAGAAAGTGTTTCCACGAACCACAAAGTCCTTATATAAATTAGAATTCGCATTATTCCCGGAACCGGCAATCCATGGATAACCTCCGGCACCATTACTATAATAGCCACAGTCAAAGAACTGGTTATCCTCTATCAAGACATGATCCCAAATTTTGTAATTAGGCCCCTGCTCACGAATGAACCCACGTACCAGACGCTTGAAAGTACAATTTTTCACCACAAAACTTTCCAAATGTACAGCCATACCATTAGAAAACATATTAATGAAATAATTACCTGTAGCCGAACCCAAACCGGCAACATTATCACCATAAGTAAGAGCCATTGGACAATCGAAATCAATATCATAAAATTCGAGCATCTTCATATAAATTTCTCCTCCTTCTCCAGCTTGTGGCTGGCGCCCGAACATCAAATTCATAGAATTAACATTAGTACCTGTCATATGCATACCACCTAACAATACTTTAGCACGTTTACCTGCTGCTACATCCTCAGGACGAGTACGAAGAACAAAACCTTTGCAGGTAGTTAAATTATCAAACATACAATAAGTCTTTCCACCTTCCAAATAATAAGTCTGTCCTTCGGCTAAATTTACATCGGAAATGAAGTCTGTTAAAAGGAAATCAATACGCATTGCATTGTATTTCAGAGCAGCCTCGTGCTGTATCAAAGCATTTTGATAAGCTTCATCTGAATCAAACCGGTCACGACTTGGAGCACTTAAGTCATGAGTTACTAAAATAGGCTCTCCCGGTTCTCCGTCTGAGCGGGCAGAACAAGTATTGTAATATGCATCCCATTTTACCTTCACATTCTCGTTGCGAACATTAATCACATAAACAGAGTTTTTCTGAAGTCCGTCAATATCTACATATCCCTTTTCAAAATCCTCATCGGTTAATTTATATTTTCTCCATTTTTCATTCACTGTTGATTCAGGATTATTAGGAGACGGATCTACTTCCAACCACTGATAAACAAAATTATCGTTAGCATCAAGCTGAAATTTTTCACGATAAATAGCCTTATCATCGTCTGATACCCCTTCTGTTACAGTTTTGAAAGCACGATTCAACATCACACGCATAGTAGTCTGTGTAGTCTTAGAAGCATCTACATAGACACAGAATGGAGTTGCATATCGATCAGAAGTGGTAATGCCCATCCATTCTGCCCACTGTCTGCCATCACCATGTCCATACCATTTGGATGCATGTGAAAAATCAGTCACATTATCATCTTTTGTTGATAACACGCGAATAGCAAAACGATAATCAGTGGAATACTGTTGATCTTTAATAACTAAATCAAGGACCTCCGGTCCTACAATGGTATCTAGTAACAAAAGACCGTTTTCGGCAGATGTACCCCAAGCATCTGCACCACCCGAAACATTTGGCTGTAGTGCCTGACGAATCTGGTAGCCCGCACAGTTATTCACTCCATACCAATAAAGATGAATATCATTGCCATTCGGTCCCTCTGCTTTACAATTATAAGCATAGTCATCCCCTTTTCCTCTATTATTATCACAAATGAACATAGTCATCCATTCTCTATCTATATTTGCCATTCCTTTCTCATCATCAGAACACGAAATACATGAGAAACCTGAAAATAACATTAATGCATATAAAAATATTTTTTTCATCATTCTGTCCTTTTATAAATTATTTATAGCCATAATAGTTCTTGTATACACCTGCTGAGCGTTGGATAGCCGCATTAGGATAAGGTAAAATATAACGTACAGGAGGTAAATCATTCACCTCAGGAACAGAATTACCATCCAGTGGTGATTCTGTTCCATCTTTGACCAACACAATCATTCCTTGTTCTGTATGACGAATATATCCATAGAATGAATATTTACATTGGTTAGTAGGCTCCGAATCATTACTCCACTGATAAAATTCCGCCATCTTCCAAGTTGCTCCATCAACAGCTACCAAAGCTGTCGCTGGTTGATTAGCTGATTTGTAAGGATTATAAATATAGAGCATATCCAATATCTTATTGGGATAAGGATAGCCATAAACTTGATTTACATCCACACGCCATTCAACCGTTTGTGGAAGAACATGGTAATACATAGATTCGGGAAGATCATCCAAATAAGCACTACCATCATGTTCAGCTATATCATCTTCGAAGCCAGTAGAAGAACCGGCATTAGACATTCCTACAGAAAGATAGCGCAAAAAACTATAAACAATTTCCTGTCCATAAAGATTATTACGGACAAGATCTCTCCAGCGCATATTCTCACCCGCAAACTCCCATTTACGTTCATCAAGCACGGCTTTCAAAAAAGTTTCTTTAGAAGAAGCCACCTGAGCAATATAGGCAGAAACAACACTTTGGTCATCGAATGCCCGTGCATGGACTTGACGAAGTGACTCCTGAGCAGTGGCAGTAGGTCCTTCCAACTCATTAACAGCTTCGGCATTCATCAACAAAACATCCGTATAACGCATATAAGGGAAGTTAATACCTGTATTACTGGCACTCAAATTGGTAAACTGTCCCGCATTCGCCCACAATTTAGACCATTTATTATTATGGACAGTATAATCCGCACGAATCATACAAGAATCCTGAGTAGCATTATTAGCACTGTTACCATAATACCAAAGTCCATTAATAAAATCTCGACGCTTATCATTCTCATCGAATGAATAACGGTAAAAAGCACTCAAACGTATATCACCTTTAGATTCTCCCCATACATTCTTACCCAATGTCTTTCCTTCATTAACGGTTGATGTAGGTCCTTGAGAATACCCTGTATTACCTGTAGACTCCTTAGCAAAAGGAATCTCAAAAATAGGATCACCTTTAGCAATAATTTCAAAATTGCTTTCCTTGGTAAAAATATCTTGATAAGAAGTGCCTACAGAGTGTGTCCCCGAAGCAATAACCAGGCTAGTATATTCTTTTACGATTTGATAATACTTCTGATAATCTTCCGGACGTTTCATCACACCATAACTATTTGCATTATTTTTATCCGGATGAAGTGAATAACCTCCGGCAGTCAATGCAATACGTGCAATTAATGCCCAAGCAAACTCCTTAGACGCACGTTCTACTGTTGTTGTTGTAGTAGAAGACATCTTAGGAGCAATATCCTGCAAATCTTCAATAAGTTTATTTTGGATTTCTTCGCGATTCATTACAGGAATCACATAATTATCACCTAATTGTGAGGCTGGCAGGAAAGTGAAAGGAACATCCCCGAACATCACTACCAGATCATGATAAACCATAGCACGAAGACACTTGGCTTCGCCCAACATCTGCATAACAGCGGTATTCTCTTCATTATAAAGCGGACCAGTTTCTACACCCCGGATAAAACGGTTAGCATCTTCAATAGCTTTATAAGAAGCTCTCCAATATTTATCAATTTCGCCACCTTGATCGTCACAATCAAAACGTGCATAGCTATTATGGGTTGCTACATTACCTGTATACATCTGCATATCAACATCACTGTTCAAATTAAAAGTTTTCTGATAGGCACTGCCATAAAGATCACCTACCAAGATAGAAGCATAAACACCGTTCAACGCACGGCTAATTTCTGTTTCTTGGCTGAACACAAAGTCCTCATTGTAACTTGATGGAGAATCCACGTCAAGGAAATCATTGCATGATATTAGAGTCAAAGTTGCTAATCCTATTATTAAAGTATTTTTAAATTTCATGTGCTTTCAAATTTAGAATGTAATATTAGTACCTAGTACAAAACTGCGACTACGTGGGTAACGGTTATAGTCCATACCACAAGTTAATCCTGTCTGAATATCCACTTCAGGATCATAACCCGAATACCCAGTAATAATAAACAAATTAGAGGCTGATACATAAAAACGAGCTTTCGAAATCCCCCATTTAGAAGTCAGATTTCCAGGTAACGTATAGCCAACAGTCAAATCCTGACAACGCAGAAACGATCCATCCTCGATAAAATAGGAATGAGTTATTTTTTTTGTCACATCCGTCGGATTCCAAAGTGTCCTACCTTCGTTTAATTCACGGTACATATCCAACGAACCATCAATATAGTAACATTTGTACAAGCATTCGCCATCACCATCACGGGTATAACGCCAACCTTTGTCAGCAAATGTGGAAAGCACATTGTAGAACTTATTCTTATTGCTTTCGGATGAGGAAAGCTGGTAAGCTGTCGCATTATTCACATCAAAATCAAGCATAAAGTTGAAGTTCATGGCAAAATCAAAACCCTTCCATTGTCCGCTCAATCCAAAACCTCCCTGCACTTTTGGATTGGTATTACCTATAACAGTACGGTCATCTTCTGTGATATATCCGTCACCATTCAAATCCTTGAACTTGACTTTGCCCGGCAGAGTAGCTATGCCTGAATTAGAATCTCCTGAAATCTGATTGATTATTGTTTTTGGATGTTCCACACCGTCTGCATCCATAATAGGTGCATCTTTCGAAGTTCCGTTTTCAGCGGCCGTTGATCCCCAAGGTACTGCTTGCAAGTTATTAGTGGGATCAAAATAGAATTCATCCATTGAATATAAACCATCATATACAAAACCATAAATAAGTCCTACTTGGTCACCCACCTTCAAACAATAATCATTGTAACTTGATTTCCAACGGTTATTCTGATCCCAAATCACATTGTCTGTACCATTTAATTTATCAACTTTCATTTTATTCATACCTAAAGAAAGATTTGCGGAAAGCACATAATCCCTGCCACTGAGAATATCTCCTGATATAGTTAATTCAACCCCTTTATTAGTTACTTGTCCAATATTTTGCATCTGACTTACATAACCAGTTGCTGAAGGAATGTCCGATTTATAAAGTAAATCTTTCGTCGTATTCCAATAAATCTCCGGAGTAACAGTGAGACGACCATTAAAAAGCGTGATATCAGCAGCAAGATTACGAGTTAATGTAGTTTCCCATTTAATATTTTTATTGGCAAAAGTAGTACCCCCTTGATTACCATACCATTGCTCTCCAAACTGAGTTGCTTCTCCAAATCCAGGTCCGCCGGTAGAATTAACAGTATATAAATAACGCCACATATCATCACTGATACGATTATTTCCTGCCAACCCTATAGCTGCACGAAGTTTTAACTGATCAATCCATTTTATATCTTCCATAAACTTTTCTTGTGAAAGCACCCAAGCACCTGATACTGAAGGGAAATATCCCCATTGATTACCTGGAGCAAATTTAGTGGAACCATCAGCACGCATAGTTACAGAGAGTAAGTATTTGTGGTTATAGTTATAACTTGCCTGCCCAAAGAAAGAAGCAGTGCGATCTGGAGTCGAAAGTGATGAAGTTGACTCCTGCGGTGTACCGAATCCCATATTATCCCAAGCCTGTCCAGCCTCAAATGCACGTGGGAAATAACGATTCTTTTGGAAGTTCTTCTTATTTTGGCTATGATAAATTTCTTGCCCCAATAACATGGAAAAATTATGCTTATCTTTAATAGAAAAGCCATAAGATGCCGTATTAGTCCAAATATATTTAAAAGACTGATCTTTCTGAATACTTGCTACAGGCAACGAATTATTTTTTGTACCTTCACCTGTCAAGGCACCCCAAAAACGATATTGATCTTTCCAGTTTAAACTAAGAGTGGCTTCTGTACGAAGCACCAATCCTTTAACAGGCTTCCATTCCAATGAAATAGCATTAGTATAGTTATAAGCATACTTATTCTGTTGATTAATGGCAATATCACTTTTCGGATTAGTATAAGTAAACAATGCTTCTTCATCAGGGTCAGCATAAGAAGGATCTATATATCCGAATTCACGTAATCCGTTAGTGGGTCTATAACGGAGTACATCAATAATACCGCCTGTACCAATATTATCACCTCCAGCTCCTTGATCACGGCGAAACGTAAATTTAGGATTGATATGCAATGTCAAATTTTTAGTTATATCAATAGCTGTCTTGATATTCAAATTGGTACGGCGCACACCCGACCCCATAATAATACCTTTATCTTCGCTTTGAGTAAGAGAAGCAGTGAAGCGCATCTTATCTGTACCTCCACCAATAGTTACATTAGTAGAATAATTGATAGGATTCTCTCCCATTACCTCATCCTGCCAGTCATGAGTAGGCAAAGAATAATACATATCCAAATCTTGCGGATTGCCAAAATTAGCACGGAAAAATTTGGCATTGCTAGAACGGCTACCATTACACGCCGACCATTCATATTGATAACGTGCAAACTCTGCTGAATTCATTAAATCTAATTTTTTAGACAAATGACTAGTAGACAAATGGGCATTGAAACTTACCTGTATTTTTCCAGCTTTGGCCGATTTAGTAGTAACAACCACTACACCATTACCGCCCTTAGCTCCATAGATTGCCGTGATAGAAGCATCTTTCAATACATCAATAGAAGCAATGTCTGTAGGAGGAATATCATTGATGTTATCCACCTGAAAACCATCGACAATGTAAAGAGGATCATTGCTCTGGGTCACAGACGTACCTCCACGAACACGAATGTTAATATCTGCCCCTGGAGCACCATCGACCGTAGTTACTTGCACACCAGCTATTTTTCCCTGCAAAGCCACAGCGGCTGAAGTAACTGGTACAGCAGCAATCTTCACACCAGACACGGAACCTACTGAGCCAGTCAGATCTTTACGAGCCCTGCTACTGTAACCCAGCACTACTACCTCTTCAAGCGCTTGTGAATCATCTTGCAGCGTAATTGTCAGTTCTTTTCCGGTAACCGCATCCACTTCTTGCGTTTCGTAACCTACAAAAGAAATAACAATTCTTTTTCCTTTAGACACGGCCAAAGTAAACTTTCCGTCAAAATCAGTAATTGTTCCGTTGGTAGTCCCTTTTTCGAGGATACTGGCGCCGATGGCCGGTTCGCCTTTGGTATCGACTACGTGACCGGTGATTTGCTTGTTCTGTGCATATATCCACTGACTGAATACTGTGAGACAAGCTATCAGTAGTAGTCGGGAAAAAACATTTCCCGCTACTGCTTGTTGGTTTGCTTTATATTTCTTCATGTATATGAAATATTAAGGTTAATTTATTTAGTCTTATCTGCTATGATTTGTTTGATTTGTTCCGGAGTGAGGACTACATCGTAAATGGCGAAATCATCGAAAGCAAAGCCGGGATCATCATCTGGCCAATCAAAGGCTTGGTTTCCACCCAATGTGTTGTATCTGTAATTTCCACCATATATAAATGCGCCTTCAATGATATTATTATCGCCGGTTCCATCCACAACCCATGAGTTCTTCAAGACTCCGTCAAAGTAGACATTAGCTGTTGTACCGGTTAGAGTTGCAGTGTAGAAATGCCATTCTCCGTCTTTCAGCCAGTCTAAGTCATTTAAATATTCTGTATTATTTTTTTCTGTGTTTTGGAAACCCTCAAAGTTACACCATCCCGCATTGTTCAATTGTAACGTGCCTCGTGTATATAGGGCAAACATGGGCCAATTGCCATTGTTGGTAGGATTGGGAGCCACTCCGTGAGCTGTAAATAACGGTGTATATCCGTAAGATTGTCCGCTTTTGATAGCTGCTGTTGCATTCACCCACATGGAGATAGACATTTCTTTACTTGTGGCAGAATGTGACATGATGTCTTCCGGTAATAGAAGGTAGTTTGTTCTTCTTCCTCCTATAATATTCTGGAATACCTTTCCAAAGTGATTGTCTCTTGAATCTACGAAAGAACCTCCACCGATAATTCTTGAACCGTCAGGCTGTGTGCCATCGCTTTGTCCGTCTTCGAATGTATTCATGTAAACCGGAGTAGGGGGAAGCGGTTCTTCGGGAATCGCCATTTTTTTTGCTATTACCTCTTTAATATCCTCCTGTGTCAATGCCATATTGTAAATGGCAATATCGTCAAACATGAATCCGGGATCATTGTCTATCCAACCCCAAGCCTGGTTACCTCCCAATGTGATATATCTCAAGTCAGCTCCGTTCGAGAATAGACCGGCTATATGATGTCCGTCCGAACCGTCTTCCGTCCAAGAGTTGGCTATTTCACCGTCAAAGTAGATCTTACAGCTTGTAGCAGTCAGCGTAGCTGTATAATAATGCCATTCTTTGTCTTTCAGCCAGTCGTCGTCTTTACTGTCTACACTATTATATTCTGTGTTGATTCCTTTGTCATTGGCGGCAGGAGTGAAATCTGTATATCCGGCACAATTAATCTGCGCTAGTCCACGATACTGCAAAGCGAACATAGGCCAACTGTTTGCTGCACTGGGTTTGTTTCCGTAAGCTGTGAATAAAGGAGCATAAGGATAGTCTGTTGACAATCCCGCATATTTGGAACTTACCCATACACCTATTGTCAGTTCTTGTGTCTTGGAAGAGTGTGAAAGCACATCCGACGGTAACATCAGGTAGTTTGTGTTTTTTGCTCCGTTTACATTTTTAAATACTTGTCCGAACCGTTGTCCGTCCCATTTGATAAACTCTCCAGCTCCGACTACTGTCAGGCCATCGGCTGAATCAAATGAATTGAAGTATACAGGAGTCATACTGCCTACTGCACCGGAGGCTTCCGAATCCGTGATTTGATTGGCGTATATTCTCAATCTGCTTAAATAAAATTTCTTTGGATGGCTTTCCTCATTATATCCCAAATATATATAAGGTGCCTTGGTGACTGCATTGAGCATATTGCTATAATCAAAATTACCTCCTACGATTCCAGGTCTATTGCCACCTGTGATACTTTGGTGATTGGTAGTGTCATACTTTTTGTCACCGTCAATATAAATCATAAAACCTGTATCCGAAAAAGTCAGTGATATGAATCTCCACTGATTAAGTCCGATGGCATTGGTTAAACCACTGTTGGGGTTATTTACATCTACCCAACCGGCGGCCCCATTATAACTTAGTCCCGCATTAGCGGTAAAACTTACTTGGGCCCCTCCATATTCCAATGAAAGAATGGTGGCGCTGGGATCTGCTTCTGCTAGTTTTACCCAAAAAGAAATGGAAGCGCCATTCTCTAGATTGGCGTTTCTCAATGAATTTGGAAAACGTAAATAACCATTCTCTTGATAAATAACCTTCTTTTTAAGTTCCTTTGAGTCATCCACATATTCGGGGGAGCTTCCTCCATTGTAACTGAACGCTTCTCCATCAGCGATTCCTTCTCCTATAATAGATTTAAGATCTCCTGTAAGGGGGTATTCGGCTATTAATTTAAAGGAATTACCTGATCCGGAAGGAATAGACTGATTACCTGCCTCTTCATCCCACTCACCCCAGTCTTGGCAGGAACAGAATGTCAGAGTCAGAATTGCCATGAATAATAACGGCCATTTTCTTGTCTTCATAATACTGATATTAATGGTTCAACAATAATTATACTCGTTGTAGTGCCGCAAAAGTACTATCAACGAGTATATATCGGGTGGACAAATGGATTTTCGTGGTGGATAAATGGCTCTATGTTTTATTCTTCATGATTCATCAACCCGCTCGGCGTCACATTGAACTGTTTCGTGAAGCACCGTGTGAAGTACTTCGGATCATTGAATCCTACCTCGTAGGCAACTTCCGCAATATTCATATTCTTGGTTTCTCTGTTTTTCAGAATCAGCTCCCTTGCTATGTTCAGACGATAATTCCGTATGAACTGTCCGGCAGACTGGCCGATGAGGCTCTGCAACTTTTTATTCATCAGACTTTTGCTTACGCCTACCGCTTCGCAGAAATCGCTGACCTCAAAATATGAGTTTTTATAGTTCTCTTTGATAACCTCCATAACCTGGTTCAGGAATTTCTTATCGCCGGACTCCTCTTCCATATTCAGTACATCCACATCCATATCCAGCGTAAACTTACGCTGATACCGTTTCCGATTTTCCAGAATGTTCTGAATGCGTGTAAGCAACAACGTTTCGTCAAAAGGTTTCAGCAGATACTCGTCCACGCCCATACGATAACTTTCCAGTCTTGCCTCCTGTGAGGTCTTGGCCGTCAGCATGAGGAAAGGTATATGCGAAATGGCAAATGTCTCCTTTACCCGTCGCGAAAGCTCGATACCGTCCATGACAGGCATCATCAGATCACTGATAATGAAATCTACCGGATTGCTGCTGAGAATATGCAAAGCCTCTTCTCCGTTCGCGGCTTCCAGTACATGATATTGTTCGCGGAGGATGGAACGTATATAGCCCCTCATATCCGGATTATCCTCCACAATCAGAATCGTCAGAGCTTCTTTCTCTTTGGGAGTGTCGGAAGATTGCACAGGAACCGTTTCCGCATCGTTATGATCGATAATGATTGTCTTGCCATCCGGCTCGCTTTCCTGCTGCAAGGGGAGAAAAATGCGGAACGAACAACCTGCATGACGGTTATTGAGAGCCTTTATCTCTCCGCCGTGCATCTGTACGATCCGTTTGCAGAGATAAAGTCCGATACCTGTACCTGCCTGACCGTAGACCGGATATTTTACTTGGTTCTGTGATTGGTAGAACCGATTGAAAATTCGGTTAAGATCCTCCTCCGGTATACCCGCCCCCGTATCCTTTACGCAGATATATATTTTCTTCTGTCCGTCTGCCGCAGTGAGCGCAGAAATATAAAGTGATACCGTTCCTCCGTTTGGTGTAAACTTTATGGCATTGCTCAACAGGTTCGTTATCACTTTGTGCATCGCTTCTTCGTCATACAGAATCTCCGGTGTTTCCATTCGGTAGTAACGTCTCAACACTATATTCCGTTCTCCTGCGAATACCTCAAAAGGAGTGACCAGTGAATCTATGAATTTAAGGAAATTTCCCCGTGTCTTTACAATCTCCAGTTTTCCGGATTCCACTTTCCGAAAGTCCATAAGCTGATTGACCAGGGATAATAAATATTTGGAGTTGCGTTCCACAAAATTCAACTGCTCGATTACTTGCGGATTATAACTCAACTTCAATGCACGCTCGATCGGTCCGATAATCAATGTGATCGGAGTACGGAACTCGTGAGTGATATTGGTAAAGAAAGAAATCTTATCCAGTGTCAGCTCCTGCACCTTGCGCGACATACGGACAAGCTGCGCTTTCTGCCTGGTGATTTTCTCATTCTGCTGTGTCAGCATCCGGTTCTGCCGTGAAAGTTCTTCTGTCTGATTTTCCAGAAGCTGCTTTTGTTGTTCCAACTCGTGGGTACGTTCTTCCACAGTGCGATGCAGATACTCTTTCTGACGTTTCAATGTACGGATTCTCCATTGATAGAATTGCCATGTTCCTATGACGATAAGGACGATGACTGACAGGATAAACCAGACACTCTTATAGAAGTAAGGAACAATTGTTATTTTCAGCTCCGTGATGTTTGCTCCCTCACTTTCTCCGTCGGGTGTGTACTTTACCTGCAACGTATACTTTCCCGGAGGCAGATTGGTGTAGCTGGCGAAGCGTCGGTTGCCGGGCACCTGTACCCATTTATCGTCGAATCCCACCAGCCGGTAACTGTAAACCGCCGCATTGCCCGATTCAAAGTTAAGTGCGGAGAACTCCAGAGAAAAGGATTTTTCTTTCTCATGTAGCTTTAACTCCGTAGTAGTAGCAATATTCTGCGGTAAATATTCATTTCCGGGCAGTATCTCCTCATTACCTATTCTCAGACGGGTAAAGCGTACTTTGACGGGAGTTACGGGCATGGATGGACGATTGTTCTCAATGGCAACCAACCCGCCTACGCTGCCGAAATATAGCAAGTCGTGTGATGAACGGCAGGAAGCATTCCAATAAAACTGGGTATCGATCAAACCGTCATATTTCGTGTAATTGATAAAACGGTTTTCTACCGGATGATAGCAGGATAAACCATAGTTGGTTCCTATCCATATATTTCCGTTATTGTCTTCCAATATCCCCCGCACACTGTTATTGGGCAGTCCGTGTGTCGTATTATAGGAGACGAATTTTTCTTTCCCTTCTGGGTCGATGATCCGTTTATAAATGCCGAACCCGTTACTTCCCAGCCACAAAGTGCCGTCCTTTGCTTCATAAAAACAAGTGATTTTCTCTATCAGACGGGAGTCCGGGTCGTCCAGTTTATAATTCAAATGTCTGTATTGGAATTCTCCTTCTGCCGACCGGGAGTGAAGGTCGACAATATAAACTCCTTCCAGACAGCCTATCCACAACTTGCCATCCCTGTCGATGATGGAACCGATGCAGCCGTGTACATTTGCGGCAGCCTGCCCGGCTAGAGGAGAAACAAGTTCTTCCTTCGCTATGTCATAAAAATAAAGACCTTGGTTGGCGCCTATCCATACTCCGTTATTAATCGAATCGTAGGCTAGTGCGCCAATAAAGTCGACAGGAAGCCCGTTGCTGGTCTGTGAGGAAATCACCTTCTGTACAGATTGTGGCGTTTTCAGGTCAAGCCAATTGATGCCACCTCCCCAGGTTCCAACCCAGAGACGGTTGTTCCGGTCGGCTGTCAATGCACTGACGGAGTTATGGCTCAATCCCCCGCATTCACGTGTATAGTGAGTGAAACGTTCGCTGCCCGGTTCCTTCCTGTTCAGTCCGCCTTCTACCGTTCCCACCCATAAAGTACCATACTTGTCTTCATAAACGGCATTTACCGGATTGCAAGAGAGACTTGACAAGTTCTCTTTATCATGCCGGTAGCTGCGTATGGACAACCGTCTGGGATTCAATAGGTTGATTCCTCCGGTTTCCGTGCCGAACCATATATGGTCTTCCTCCGCCAGTATGCAATTGATAAAATTACTGTTTAGCGAATTGGAATCGTTTCCCGGAAGATCATAGGCGATACGTTCGAAGTCATCCGTTATCGGATTGTAAATGTTGATTCCACGAAGGGTTGCCACCAGCAGTTGCTTGTCGTTAGTGATGGCCAGATCCGTCAGATAATTCTGGGAAAGGGAATAGGGATTGGTTGAATCGTGTTGATACTGTTTCACTACATTTCCGTTTTTGTTATAACGGAACAATCCCCGATCGGTGGAAATCCATACCTCGTTTTCCTTCATGAGGAAATCGGAAATATACGTTCCCGCTTCAAAAGTAAGACATTCGGCGATAGCGCCCATTGTCAGTTCTCCTTGTTGGTTCAAGGATATCTTGTGTATTTTCCCATTGACTCCCATCCATATATTTCCGTCTTCATCAATATCCTGCAAAGCAATGTCGGGTCCATTCGGAACGACGGGGCTAAGTGTGGAAATCATTTTCACTTCTCCTTTTTCGTTGAACTCGATGCGGTGCAGCTCGTTGGCGCAATGCAGCCAGATACATCCTTGACTGTCTGTGATGACATGGGTGGCCGGTGATTTCAGAATCTTAAAAAGTATCCCCTGAGGATTGCGGGGAATGACAGGCTTTAGCGTAGACAAGTCAATGATATCCGTACCTCCTTCGGAGATAATCCAAAGGCGTTGGAATGTGTCTTCACACACTTTGCGGATGAAGTTACTCTTCAGCTTACAATGGGAAGTGCTCGCGTTGTAATGGACGAACTCATAACCGTCGAAACGTGAGAGCCCTCCTCCGGCAGTGGATATCCAGAGAAAACCACGACTGTCCTTATACACATCGTCGACAAAGTTATGAGGCAATCCTTCGTTCATGGTGATATAAGTGATATTGTATCGGTCGGCAAAACGTTCCTGTGCTTGTGTCCGGTTTTGACCTGTTATCCAGAGAACAGGATAGATAAAAAACAATATGAATAGGTGTTTTTTCATATAAGTACGTATTAATAGGAGCAAAGTTAAAAGATAATCTCAAATCGAGAAAACAGAAGGGGGCTTCTTTTCAGCAGATTGCAGTATTGTCCACCAATCGTGTTCGTATGTCCACCTGTGATTAGTGTAACGGGGCGTATTTTTGTACCATGATTGATGAACAAATACACTGATGTTATGAAAAACTTGTTTTTGCCCGTTTTTTTATTAGCAGGCAGCCTGTTCGCAAGCTGTACCACTGCTGTATTTAAACCGGCCCCTTCTGCGAATCCTTGGGATGACAACTATTTATCCGTAGCTAAGATGGAAGACTACCGCCAATGGGGAACATACAATGTGCACGATCCGTCCTGCCGTAAGCTGGGCGATTATTACTATATGTATTCTACAGACGCTATTTTCGGTGAGAACCGTCGCGAAGCTCAAGAAAAGGGAGTACCTTTGGGATACATCCAGATGCGTCGTTCCAAAGATCTGGTACATTGGGAATTTCTAGGGTGGGCTTTCCCTGAGATACCCGGAGAAGCGGTTGAATGGGTACAAACTCATGCAGGCGGACAGGGGGCCACTAATATATGGGCACCTTATATTATCCCTTATAAAGACAAATACCGTCTGTATTACTGTGTGTCTGCATTCGGACGTAAAACATCCTATATCGGCCTGGCTGAATCCGCTTCGCCCGAAGGTCCTTGGACACAGGTCGGATGTGTTGTCAGAACAGATGATTCCACTGCCATGAATGCTATTGATCCGAGTGTGATTGTTGACGATGCCACCGGCAAATGGTGGATGCACTACGGTTCCTTTTTTGGAGGGCTCTATTGTGTCGAACTGAATCCCGAAACCGGATTGACTGTAAACGAAGGTGACTTAGGGCATTTGACAGCCCGCCGCGCCCATTATCGGAAAGATAATCTGGAAGCGCCGGAGATTATCTATCATCCCGGTTTGAAGCAGTATTATCTGTTCACTTCATACGACCCTTTGATGACGACATACAATTTGCGTGTCAGCCGTTCGGAGGCTGCCGAAGGTCCTTTTACCGATTATTTTGGTAAAGCAGTGAAGGATACGACCAACAATTTTCCGATACTGACAGCACCTTATCGTTTTGAGAATCATCCCGGATGGGCGGGAACGGCTCATTGCGGAGTCTTCTCCGATGGGGAAGGAAATTACTATCTGGCACATCAGGGACGCCTCTCTCCGCAGAATCAGTTGATGGTGCTGCATTTACGCCAGTTGTTCTTTACTCCGGAAGGTTGGCCGGTTGTTTCTCCTGAAAGGTATGCAGGTACACCGTCACATCGCTTCACCGAAGCCGATCTGGCAGGGGAGTGGGAGATCATACGGGTACAGGAACCGCGATATGAGCGTCAGTTGGAAGCCGGACAGATTCTATGGGGAGAAGGCGAACTGAAAGAAGAGGAGTGGAATCTTTCTTCCCGCTTCCATTTATTGAAAGACGGTACTTGCAACGGTGAAATGGTTGATGTGGAGGGAAAGTTTGTCCTTGCAAGCGGGAAGTGGTCTTTTTTGACCGAAAACCATCTGTTAATGCTTGATTTGGGTACGGAGAAGATAGAGAATCTGATTATCTTTGCAGGACACGACTGGGAGAATGAGACGGAAACCATTCTCTTTACCGGACTCGATAGTCGGGGACGTTCTGTCTGGGGAAAAAGAATAGAATAACTATATAATTTTTTATTGAAAACCATGAGAAGATACACAAATTTATTGGCTGTAGTGGCCTTATCTGCCGGAATGACACTTCATGCGCAAACCAATGAAATGGTGATACAGACAAAGAAACTGGGAGCGGAAATCCAGCCTACCATGTACGGACTCTTTTTTGAGGACATCAACTATGCGGCCGACGGTGGCTTGTACGCCGAACTGGTGAAGAACCGTTCGTTTGAGTTTCCGCAGAACCTGATGGGATGGAAAACTTACGGTAAAGTAACTTTGATGGACGACGGTCCTTTTGAACGGAATCCGCATTATGTGCGTCTTTCCAATCCGGGACATGCCCATAAACATACCGGACTGGATAACGAAGGCTTCTTTGGTATCGGTGTCCGAAAAGGGGAGGAGTATCGTTTCTCTGTTTGGGCACGTCTGCCGCAGGGGAACGGAAAAGAAACATTGCGGATTGAATTGGTGGATACCAAGTCTATGGGTGAACATCAGGCGTTTGCCACCGCTGACTTGACAGTCGATTCGAAAGAATGGAAGAAGTACCAGCTGATCTTGAAGCCGGGTATGACCCAGCCGAAATCGACACTTCGTATTTTCCTTACTTCCAAAGGAACAGTGGACCTGGAGCATATCTCTCTTTTCCCGGTCGATACGTGGAAAGGACATGAAAACGGACTTCGCAAGGACTTGGCACAGGCTTTGGCAGATATCCATCCGGGAGTCTTCCGTTTTCCCGGTGGTTGCATTGTGGAAGGTACTGATTTGAATACCCGTTATGACTGGAAGAAATCGGTGGGTCCGGTAGAAAACCGGCCTTTGAACGAGAACCGTTGGCAGTACACTTTTACCCATCGTTTCTATCCGGATTATTATCAGAGTTACGGATTGGGATTCTATGAATACTTCCTGTTATCGGAAGAAATGGGTGCCGAACCGCTTCCTATCTTGAATTGCGGTCTTTCCTGTCAATACCAGAATAACGATCCGAAAGCGCACGTTGCCGTTTGCGATCTGGACGGTTATATTCAGGATGCACTCGATCTGATTGAGTTCGCCAATGGTGATGTGAACTCTACATGGGGAAAGGTGCGTGCCGATATGGGACATCCTGCTCCTTTCAACCTGAAATTTATCGGTATCGGTAACGAGCAATGGGGAAAAGAATATCCGGAACGTCTTGAACCGTTTATCAAGGCTATTCGTAAGGCTTATCCGGATATGAAGATTGTAGGTAGTTCCGGCCCTAATTCAGAAGGAAAAGAATTTGATTATCTGTGGCCTGAAATGAAACGCTTGAAAGCTGATTTGGTAGACGAGCATTTCTATCGTCCTGAAAGCTGGTTCTTGGCTCAAGGTGCGCGTTATGATAATTACGACCGCAAAGGTCCGAAAGTCTTTGCCGGTGAATATGCTTGTCACGGTAAAGGTAAGAAATGGAATCATTTCCACGCTGCCTTGCTCGAGGCTGCCTTTATGACCGGTTTGGAACGTAATGCCGATATTGTCCACATGGCTACATACGCTCCGCTTTTCGCTCATGTGGAAGGATGGCAATGGCGTCCGGACATGATCTGGTTCGACAATCTGAATTCCGTACGCACTGTAAGCTACTATGTGCAACAGTTGTTTGCCCATAATAAGGGGACCAATGTTCTTCCGCTTACCATGAACAAGAGAAATGTGACGGGAGCTGAAGGACAGAACGGGCTTTTCGCCAGTGCGGTGTACGACAAGAATAAGAATGAGCTTATCGTAAAAGTAGCCAATACTTCCGATACGGCTCAACCGGTTTCGTTGAAATTTGAAGGCTTGAAGAAACAAGACGTATTATCTGACGGCCGTTGCATCAAGCTTCGCTCACTTGATTTGGACAAGGATAATACGCTTGAACAGCCTTTTGCCATCACTCCGAAGGAAACGCCCGTGTCTATTCAGGGCCACGTGTTTACTGCCGAGCTGGAGCCGAACACATTCGCTGTTTATAAATTTACGAAGAAATAAAGGATAACATGATTCGTTTTAATAAAGCAAGGTTAGTTGGGGTTAGATTAGTTGTTTTATCATTTGTGCTGGCAGCCTTTACCGGGCTGTCGGCGCAGAATGATACTACGTTTGTTGCGAATGGAAACCCCATTATAAAATATAAGTATGTAGGTGATCCCGCTGCTATGGTACATGATGGGAAAGTGTATATTTATGGCGGACACGATGAGTGTCCTCCTCCCAATGAGCATTATTTAATCAATGAGTGGTGTGTCTTTTCTTCTCCCGACTTGAAGACATGGACGGAGCATCCCGTTCCTTTGAAAGCGAAAGATTTCAGTTGGGCAAAGGGGGAAGCATGGGCAAGTCAGGTCATTGAACGGGACGGTAAGTTTTACTGGTATGTGACGGTGGAACATAAGACGATTCCCGGAAAGTCAATCGGTGTGGCTGTGTCGGATTCGCCTGTCGGACCTTTCAAGGATGCTCGCGGTTCAGCTTTGATAACCAATGATATGACGACAGAATATACCAAGATTGCTTGGGATGATATTGATCCTACTGTTTTCATTGATGATGACGGACAGGCATATCTATGTTGGGGGAATACGCAGTGTTATTATGCGCGATTGAAAAAGAACATGATCGAGCTTGACGGTCCGATTATGCCTATTAATCTGCCCCGTTATACGGAAGCTCCCTGGATACATAAGCGCGGGGATTGGTATTACCTCTCATACGCTTCCGAATTTCCAGAAAAGATGTGTTATGCGATGAGCCGCAATATCAACGGACCTTGGGAATATAAAGGCCTCCTGAATGAACTTGCCGGTAACTGTAATACCAACCACCAGGCTATCATCGAATTCAAAGGAGATTGGTACATGGTTTACCACAACGGCGCTATCAATCCTTTCGGTGGCAGTTTCCGCCGTTCTGTCTGTATCGATCGCTTGTTTTACAATGAAGACGGTACAATCAAAAGGATGCAGATGACAACGGAAGGGGTACGGTAAAAAATATAATACTTATTGCCATATAGTTATAAGTTAGGGTGTTTTATAACAATTTCTCGGGATGTGTTAATTCTTCTACCAATTCATATACTGTAGTGCAAGGCTTATGCGATGCATAGTCTGTTCCGGAAAAGGATTCTCTTAGACGTTGGGCATATTTTATAGCTAATGATTCGTTACCTATACGCTGCAATATGTCAAATGTTTCTGGGGATTTCTTTTTATATCGATAACTTGTGTCATTCGTCTTATTTTGGACTTCTCTTTCTATTTTTTCAATATATTGAGCCCGAGATATGCCGGTATCCAAATATTGAAAGTGTAGATAATACCATAGTTCGAAAGATTCATTAGACCATGCACAAAGAATATGATTTTTGTGTGCAAGTCTTATTGCATCATTGAAATCGTTGAAATCATCTTTGTCAAAAACAGCCCATACTCGGTCAAACTCTTTATTTGATTTGTTGCGGATAGCCATAGTCTCTTTGATCAGACTAACTGTTCCCTGTCCCTTTCCTTCGATTGTTACTTCACGAATATCTGAATAACGGTCTTTTATCAAGGCCTTGAAATAGTTCGGCTCGGTTCTTTCACCTTCGCATACGATCAGGAAACTGACAGATACATTACGTACTGCTATTTTTCTTCTTTTATCTAACTTCGCCTGTCTCTGTGCTTTTTTAATTTCCTCAAACCGATGTTTCGGCAGTAATTTACTCATAGTATGTCAATCTTTAATATAGGGGATTGCTCCGTAACGTCCGTTAATATAATCTTTTTCAAAGCTCCGGTCTTTCCTTATTTTATTTCCTTCCGGCTCTCTGAATTCTGCTAATGAATAGAGATCGGTAGCTTCTGAATGATCTTTTTCAGTAAACCAAATCTGATCTCTACGGAATGTTTTTACATTCAATAAATTAGTGTCGTGAGTCGCAAAAATCAGTTGAGCTCCCTTAGGATTCGTCTTCGGGTTATTGAAAAGTTTAATTATATGTTGGGTTAGCAACGGATGAAGCTTGGAATCAAGTTCATCCACAATTAACGGATAACCAAAATCCAATTGACCGATAACTAAAGCCGCTAAGTCAAATAATTTATTAGTTCCTGATGACTCATGTTCTTTCATCGAAAAACGGGTTTCTCCGATAATTTCTCCTTCATCATTGTATAAATGATGTATCGTGTATGCTTTGATCTCCTCAGCTAGTTTCTCATCTTTAGGAATTTCAAACTTGGTAAATCCTACATTCATTGAATTTAGAAAACCTTGTACTTTTTGTTGAAATTCGAGACTAAATGTTGCTTGGGTACATAATTTATTTGTAAAGGTAGACAAAGACTCATGATTAATGCCTGATATTATTGCAATACTATTGATTGCGGAAATAATGTTACCGGCTATTTCACCGTTGAATGAATCGACAGTTGATAAAAACAATCCGTTATCACGCACCTTTTCTTCCAATCCTACTCCTTCACTGTATTCATCTCCTATTCCTATTCCTTCTTCTATCCGGCCGAATAGGCATATTTCTTTTTTGTTTTTCCCTTTCTTTACATATAACCATTCTTCATATACTTTTTGGTTATCTGCGGTGAAACCATACGTGTATATTTGTTTGTTTATAAGCAGTTCAATTTCAAAATATGAAGGTTCCTGCACAGTATGTGGATTTAATAGAAAGGGGGTGATATTTAATTTGTCAGTAGAGTTCAACTTGGAAGATGTACTGATCATTTCTCTGAATTTTCTAATCGCTTTCAATAAATTACTTTTTCCACTGGAGTTGGCTCCATAAATAACGGCCGATGGAAGCAATTTATAACCGTCTCTTTCTATAATCGATTCATTCAATTCTTTAATAGCGGTAGCTTCCATGCTCAAAACTTTTTTGTCTCTGAACGAACGATAGTTACCTACTGTAAAATTGATTATCATATTGCTTTATATTAAATTATCTATTCTATAGAACATGGCAAAGATACGAATAGTTTTATATATTCTTCCAAAAATGAGAAATTTTCTCGTTTTTGGAATGATGTGGCAGTCATAAATGATTTTGGTATATAAAAGGGCGACTCTCCATTACGGAAAGCCGCCCTACTTAATTATCTGATACAACCGGATGGTCTTTTATTCCAATCTACGAGAACCGTCACCGATTACTACATCATACACTTTCGGGCTTCTGCCGAATTTAGCTTTGAACGCAGCTTTGGTCTTTTCAACGAAGTTGTCATACAATTCGTTCTTGACAAGGTTGATTGTACAACCACCGAAACCGCCACCCATAACACGTGAACCGGTTACGCCATATTCTTTAGCGCAGTCGTTCAGGAAGTCGAGTTCTTCGCAGCTTACTTCGTACAGCTTGCTCATGCCGTGATGAGTTTCGTACATCTTCTTACCTACAGTTTCGTAATCATCTTTTTCCAAAGCATCGCAAACGTCCAATACACGTTGGATTTCCTCGATTACGTATTCTGCACGCATATAGTCTTCGGCACTGATTTCAGCTTTAGCCTCTTCCAACATCTCCATCGTACAGTCACGCAGGAATTCTACGTGCGGATGTTTCTTCTGGATAGCGGCAACGGCAGCTTCACAACTTTGGCGGCGCTTGTTGTAAGCGGAAGAAGCCAATTCGTGCTTGACAACTGAATCCATCAACACCAGACGGTAACCTTCCGGATGGAACGGGAAATACTGATATTCCAATGAACGGCAATCCAGACGGATCAAGCTGCCGGCTTTACCGAATACGGAAGCGAATTGGTCCATGATACCGCAGTTCACACCACAATAATTATGCTCTGTAGCCTGACCTACCTTAGCCAATTCAAATTTATCTATCTTGTTGTCACCGAACAATTCGTTCAATGCGAAAGCGTATGTACTTTCCAAAGCGGCAGAAGAAGACATACCTGCACCTAGAGGCACATCACCTGCGAAAGCCGTATTGAATCCTTTCACGTCAACGCCACGTTTGATCATTTCACGGCAAACACCGAAAATATATCTTGCCCAACTTGCACGGGGAGCATCTTCCTCGTTCAAGCCGAATTCTACATAATCTTTCAAGTCGATAGAGTACGCTCTTACTTTGTCAGTACCGTTCGGTTTGATTTCTGCAATCATACCTTTGTCTACTGCACCCGGAAAAACGAATCCGCCATTGTAGTCGGTATGCTCACCGATCAGGTTGATACGGCCCGGAGAAGCATATAAAAAACCTGTAGTTCCGTCAAAGTGTTTGATAAAGCGACTTCTTACATATTCTGTATCCATGATATTGATATTTTAAAGATGAATAAATTAGTATATTATTATTCCACAGGAATATCTTTGTTTACATTCTTGCAACCTACCAGACCGTAGAACAGCAGATAAGCAAGAGCAGCGATAATAACCCAGTAGCTAGGCATGAAACCTGCGATATCGGCTACTATACCCTGAATGACAGGAAGGATACCGCCACCGCAAACCAATACCATGAATAAGCCGGAAGCGGCAGCAAGATATTTGCCCAGTCCTTCTACTGCAAGGTTAAAGATACCACCCCACATAATGGAAGTACACAGTCCGACTAAAACTAGATACATGGCGTTAATAGGCACTTCGGCAAATCCGAAAGACAAACCGCCCGTTTCGCTTTGTTGAAGTACGGGAAGATTCACTAATGTCTCAGTAGATGAGAAGATAGCAAGGATTACCAAGATCAAGCCTAAGCCGGAAGTAAATGTAAGCATAGCTTTACTGGAGACTTTGGCACCTAGTGAAGCACCGGCCAGACGTCCGACCAACATTAAGAACCAATAAGTTCCTACTACGAATCCTGAGATTGTAGACGCTATACCTGCTCCACCTTTCTCTACAGAATCTGTCAAGAACAAATTCAAAGTACCCGGCACACCCACTTCAATACCTACATATACAAAGATTGCAATAGCTCCTAAGATGAAATGGCGGAATTTCAAAGCACCTTTCATCAATTTTCCAATAGGTTCTGTTGAAGTAGCGGCATTGGGTTCCGGTATATGTACGAACAGAAGAACAAAGAATGCAAAAGCAAATACAGCCATTGCGGTATACATCACAGGGAATATCTGAGAGATAGTCGCTTTTTCGATAGAACCGGCGATAAGGATACCTACAAACATCGGAGTAATGGTAGCCATTACAGAGTTGAAAGATCCACCGACCTGAATAAGCTGATTTCCTTTGTTGCCTTCACCTCCAAGTTTGTTCAACATCGGGTTTACAACCGTGTTAAGCAGACACATGGAGAAACCTGCAACGAATGCGCCGATCAGATAAACGGCAAAAGCCATTTCCGGGCTTGAATGACCGGATAAGAATTGAATGCCTACGCCTATGAAACCGATAGCCACTGCGATAAGTGCTGTTTTCTTATATCCCACACGTTGCAGCAGTATACCGCTTGGAATACCCATTACTGCATAAGCAATGAAGTTTCCGAAGTTTCCCAGCATACCTAATGCGTTTGATACGTCGAACTGGTTTTTTAGCACGATACCCATGGGGGCAGCAAGGTTAGTAACAAATGAAATCATACCGAAAAGGAAAATCATCGTAATGATTGCAATGATTTTACCGTTCTTTTTTTCTTGTGTCATGGTTCAAAAAAAATGTTAGTTTATAAATTAGGTTAGTTATTTTTTAATTATTATTCTTCTACGGAAAATTTGTAAATAGTGATTTGTTGATACTCATCGCCCGGTAGCAAGGTAGCCGATGGAAAATGAGGCTTGTTCGGAGTATCCGGGAAACATTGAGCTTCAAAGCAGATAGCGCTTCTTGCAGGGAAGGTAGCACCGTGTGCACCTTCGAATCCGTTGAGCCAGTTTCCGGTATAAAGCTGTACACCGGCTTCCGTTGTATATACTTCCATGAGACGTCCGCTTTTCGGATCCTTGCAGGTCGCGGCCAACTCAAGCGAACCGCTCTCTGTCTTGTTCAATACGTAGCAATGGTCATATCCTGCGCCGAATACCAATTGCTGGAACTTATCATCGATACGTTCGCCTACGGTGTGCGGAGTACGGAAATCCATCGGTGTACCTTCTACTTTGGCTATTTCTCCGGTAGGGATGGAAACTTCGTCAATAGGTGTATAGAAATCAGCGTTGATAGTAACGATATGGTCGTTGACAGTAGGAGTGGGAGCGGCTATGCCGGCAAGATTGAAGAAACCGTGATTGGTCAGATTGGCTACTGTAGCTTTGTCCGTTGTAGCGCGATATTCAATATTCAGAGCATTCACCTCGTCATCCAGGCGGTAAGTCATTTCTACTTCCAGATTACCGGGGAACCCCTCTTCGCCGTCGGCGGAAACATAATTGAATTGCACTGTACCTTCATCAATCTGAACAGCGTCCCATACGCGGGCGTGGAAACCGGTAGGTCCTCCATGCAGGGAGTTCGGCCCGTTGTTGATGGTGAGTTCATGTTCTTCGCCGAACAAGGTGAATTTTCCTTTGGCAATGCGGTTGC
>ERZ791645.771-NODE-771-length-24671-cov-3.511334_pt1 | contig 24671 bp, 23 predicted proteins | sample MGYA00509939_ERZ791645 | MGnify/ENA primary metagenome ERZ791645 (study PRJEB30046, sample SAMN00715249) | human gut metagenome | study: EMG produced TPA metagenomics assembly of the A metagenome-wide association study of gut microbiota in type 2... | reverse complement strand
GACGTGTATTATGATCCCAAAGCAAAGTTTCGTATAATGACATTGATTCAAATATGTGGTATACTTTAGGTTACGGACAAGCATAATATAAATACGGTTTTGAATAAAGATTATATTATGAATTGAGGTCTGTTATGAACGAGAATAAGAACTTTAAACCTGTTGTTCCTGCGCACAAAAAGCTGCCAGAATTTACTCCGGTATCGTTGATGCTGGGTCTTTTGCTGGCAGTGGTTTTTGGAGCAGCCAATGCATATCTCGGACTGCGTGTTGGAATGACGGTTTCGGCATCGATCCCGGCGGCGGTTTTGTCGATGGGCATCCTAAGGTATATTCTGCGGCGGGATTCCATATTGGAGAATAATATGGTTCAGACGATCGGTTCTGCCGGCGAATCCTTGGCGGCGGGTGCGATATTTACCATGCCGGCGTTGTTTATGTGGGCGCAGGAAAGCAGAGAGGTTGCGATGCCTTCTTTTACGGAGATTGCAGCAGTATCCGTCTGCGGAGGTCTGCTGGGTGTCCTGTTTATGGTGCCCCTCCGCCGTGCATTGATCGTGGAGGAGCACGGTGCGCTTCCGTTCCCAGAGGGGACGGCGTGTGCAGAAGTGCTGCTTGCCGGTGAGGAAGGCGGTGCAGGTTCGAAGGTTGTATTTGCAGGTCTTGGACTTTCTGCGTTGTATAAGTTTATTACGGAGGGACTGCAGGTATTTCCATCACGGGTTCACTGGAATATCCGTCCGCTGCGGACAGGATTTGGACTGGATGTACTGCCGGCACTGACCGGTGTCGGTTTTATTTGTGGATTCCGCGTGGCGTCCAATATGTTTGCCGGAGGCGTGCTTGGCTGGTTTGTATTGATTCCGGCGATCATGCTTTTCGGTGCGGACAATGTGATCGCACCGGGCGTGGAGGCAATCTCTTCGATGGACGTCTGGGATATCTGGGGCAGCTATATCCGTTATATCGGTGCGGGAGCTGTTGCAGCAGGAGGTATTATCAGTCTGATCAGAACGTTTCCAGTGATCCTTCGTACCTTCGTCGCTGCAGTGAAAGGGATTAGAGGCGGAGAGCAGGATACCCTGCGTACCTCGAAGGAGCTTCCGATGGGGGCGGTGCTTGCCGGAATTTTGCTGATCGCTGTGGTAATATGGCTTCTTCCGTCGGTGCCGGTACGGCTGTTTGGGGCGATGCTTGTCGTGATTTTCGGATTTTTCTTTGCTACGGTGTCAAGCAGGATGGTCGGTCTGGTGGGATCGTCGAACAACCCGGTTTCCGGCATGGCGATCGCGACACTTCTGATCGCAACAGCACTGCTGAAAGGAACAGGGATGACCGGCTACGCCGGCATGGTATCGGCAATCTGCGTGGGAACCGTGATATGTATTGTGGCGGCGATGGCGGGGGATACCTCGCAGGATCTTAAGACCGGATATATCGTTGGCGCAACGCCAATGTGGCAGCAGATCGGGGAACTGATCGGTGCAGTGGTCGCAGCACTGACGATCGGTGGCGTGATGTATCTGCTCAATGCAGCGTGGGGCTTTGGCAATTCCGTGCAGCTGCCGGCGCCGCAGGCAACATTAATGAAGCTTGTGGTGGAAGGCGTGATGGGAGGAACACTTCCGTGGGGTCTTGTGTTTTGCGGTGCATTCGTGGCTGTTGTGATCGAGATCCTCGGACTGCCGGTGCTTCCAATCGCGATTGGTTTATATCTGCCGATCCACCTATCAGCACCGATATTTGCAGGCGGTATGCTGCGGCGGATCATAGAGTCCCGAAAAGCGGATAGTGAAGAACAAAGAGGGAGGCAGAAGCTTCGCGTTGACAGAGGTATTTTATACAGTTCCGGACTGATTGCCGGGGAGGGGCTGGTTGGTATATTACTGGCGATTCTGGCAGTGATACCGTATCATGGCGGTTCGCTGGCAGATGTGGTTCAGATTGGATTTTCTTTTGGCAATATCGGCGGACTTGCAGCGTTTGGTCTGCTGCTTGCATCGATGATATACTTTATAATGGAGGCGAAACATGGCAGTATTAACGGGGATAGAACCCAAGGAGGTATTTGACTGGTTTGAACAGATCTGTGCAATTCCGCACGGGTCATCCGACACGAAGCGGATCAGCGATTTTCTGGTGGACTTTGCGGTTCAGAGAGGACTGCGGTACCGTCAGGACGAATGGAATAATGTGATCATATGGAAGGATGCATCGGCAGGGTATGAGCAGTCGGCACCGGTTATGCTGCAGGGGCATATGGACATGGTCTGTGAAAAGGAAGCGGACTGTGACATTGACTTTGCACAGGAAGGTCTCCGGCTTAAGCTGGAAGGTAGTGTAATCTCGGCAGAGGGAACAACGCTTGGCGGTGATGATGGCATTGCGGTAGCATATGCGCTTGCGATCCTTGATGATGAGACAATACAGCATCCGCCGTTAGAGGCGGTATTTACCGTGGATGAGGAGATCGGCATGCTTGGAGCTGCCGCGATTGACTGCTCTGATCTGCGCTCCCGCATCATGTTAAATCTTGATTCGGAGGATGAGGGACATCTTCTGGTAAGCTGTGCCGGAGGTGTGACCGCGGAGGCGCATTTACCGGTGAAGTGGGAGCAGACAGACGGTGAACAGATCCGCCTTACGGTGACCGGTCTGATGGGCGGTCATTCCGGTGTAGAGATCGACAAGGGACGTGCCAATGCCTGCCGGTTGTTGGGGAGAACCCTTTTCACCCTGAAGGATTCCTGTCATTTCCGCCTGCTTCGTCTGGACGGCGGACGGAAGGACAATGCGATCCCGAGGGAGGCGACAGCGCTGTTTCTCTGCGAGGACGGAGACGGTGAGCGGGTGATCCGCGAGCTGGAGAAGGTGTACCAAAATGAGTACAGACAAACAGATCCATCGATTCGTCTTGTGTGGGAAAGCACTGGGACGAAAATGGGACAGAGAGCGATGACACAGCATTCCACGGACGATGTTATTGCGGCACTGGTGAATCTGCCGGGGGGCATACAGCGCATGAGTTTCGATATCCCGGGGTTGGTACAGACTTCCTTGAATCTGGGAATTATGATAACCCGGGAAGAAGAGGTATCGTTTTCTTTTTCGGTGCGGAGCAGTATCGGCACTGAGAAAGAAGAACTGGTGCAGAGGATCCGGTGTCTTATGGAGGCGTTGGGCGGAAGTGTGACCTGTACGGGAGCATATCCGGCATGGGAATATCGTGAGGATTCGCCGCTGCGCGAGCTGATGATACAGATTTACGAGGAGCAGTATGGCGAAAAGCCGGTGGTTGAGGCTCTTCATGCCGGTGTGGAATGCGGGCTGTTTGCCGGCAAGCTGCAGGGTCTTGACTGTGTTTCCTTCGGACCGGATATGGATGATATCCACACACCGAAGGAGTCCATGAATGTGGACAGTGTCCGCAGGACATGGGATTATGTGATTGAGATATTGAGAAGGTTAAGGTAGAAGGTTGCAGGCGGCGGTAAGTCGCAGAAATGAGGAAAATTATGGGGCAGTATTTGGTGGTATCCCGGGTGGAGAACCTTGAGGAGCATCTGGCACTTGCCAGAGAGTATGGTGTTGGGTTTGAGATCAATGATTTCTTTGATCCGGAGGTGTTGGAATCAAAGGAGCGGCAGCAGGAGATTATTGAAGCATATCAGAAAGCGGGGCTTCCGGAGGGCAGTACAATGCATGGCGCATTCCTGGATGTCGTGGTGTTCAGTCAGGATCCGCGCATGCGCGTGGTTTCGGAGTACCGTATGCGGCAGAGTATGAAGATCGCTCAGAGTCTTGGTGTTAAAGGTGTTGTGTTTCACACCAATGTCAATCCGATGCTTTCTTCCAGAGAATACGATATGCATGCGATTGACATGACGGTGGAATTTCTGAAAACACTTCTGTCCGATTTTCCGGACATAGAGATTTATCTGGAAAATATGTTTGATGCAACACCGGACGTGCTGGTACAGATTTCGGAACGACTGAAGGATTATCCGAACTATGGCGTGTGTTTTGATTATGCGCATGCGGTGATCTATGGATTTCCGGTGGCAATATGGATAAGACAGCTTGCTCCGTATATGAAGCATATCCATATCAATGATAATGATCTGAAGCACGATCTGCATCTTGCGCTTGGCACAGGAAAGATCGTATGGAGTCAGTTTTTTGATTATTATGATACATATTTCGGAAGCTGCTCCGTGCTGATCGAGACAACGCAGCCGGAGTCACAGAGAATTTCATTAGAGTATTTGACACAGCTTGGAGAAGGTTTACCGGAAGCCGGCAGTGAGCAGGCTGAGAAAGGAATGAATGACTTATATGGAGAATAGGCGGGTATTAAATGCAGAGGAACTGTTGGAAAAAATTTTTTCCTTTATGAATGAAATGGTAGATACGAAGGATTTCGCATCGACGATCCTGCTTTTGACGGAGCTTGGACGGACGCTCGCCAATTCCGAAAGAGCTTCGTTCTGGTACTGGGATAAAGCCAAAAAGCAGTATTGGACGCTTGTGGCACTTGACAGTCCCCGCATTGTGGTTCCGGAGGGGAGCGGTATTGTCGGCGCATCCATTTCAGGTAATGAGACGATTCTGATCAACAATCCTTACGAGGATCCGAGATTTAACCCGGAGGTGGACAGGGAGACCGGATATCAGACCAGATCGATCCTCTGTATTCCGGTGACCAATTCGCGCGGCGAGGTCATTGGTGCTTATCAGGCGATCAACAAGATGGATGATAAGGGCTACTGGTATTTTGACGACAGAGATGAGCGTCGTCTGGCGATGGCGGCGGTGTTCTGCGGCAAGACCTTAGAGTCCCAGATCTTGTACAGTGAATCGCAGCTTGACCAGCTGACCGGCTTGAAAAACAGACGCGGATATTATGAATATTACGAGAAAAATATTCTTCCTTATCTGCTGCGAAAGTCCTGTTCGATCGTGATGGGAGACATTGATTTTTTCAAGCGGGTCAACGATACATATGGACACAATGCAGGGGATGTTGTTCTGAAATATATCGCATCGATCTTGCGCAATGCGGCGGGAGAAATGGGTGAGGTGATCCGCTGGGGCGGCGAGGAATTTCTTATAATTTATTGTATGAATCTGGAGGAGACAAGAAAACGAATCGACAAATTGCAGCAGACAATCAGGGATCTGCAGGTGTGCTATGGAGATCAGACCATCCGGGTGACAATGACATTTGGCATGGGACAGAGTGATCCGGGAGAGTCCTATGAAAAGGTGATCAAGAGGGCAGACGAAAAGCTGTATGTTGGTAAAAACGGAGGACGCGATCAGATTGTGATGTAAGGCAGGATGGGAAAGGCAGGGATGAAAATGAAGCGATCATGGATATTGCTGCTTGCGGTTTGTATGCTGTTTACGGGCTGCGGCAGAAAGGCGGATAAGATTCGTTCGCTGGACGATCTGGAAGGAAAGACGATCGGTGTTCAGATGAAAACAACCGGAGATATTTATGCCAGTGATATCAAGAATGCCAAAACAAAGCAGTTTAACAAAGGCATTGATGCGGTCAAGGCTCTGCGCAAGGGTGTTGTTGATGCTGTGATGATCGATGATGCTCCGGCGAAGGTGTTTGCGGCGCAGTATAGTGATGTGAAGATCCTTGAGGAGCCGTATGCGAAGGAAGAGTATGGCATCGCTGTCAATAAAGAAGAGACCGGTCTGCGTGACAAGATCAATGAGGCGCTGGAAAAGCTCGAGCAGAACGGAACACTTGCATCGATCCGGCAAGCATGGCTGCAGGAGGGTGAGCAGAAGACGGCGTATCAATGGCAAAAGAAAAAGCATTCCGGTGGCAAGCTGGTCATGGTGACAAATGCGGAGTTTCCTCCTTATGAAAGCAAAGATAACAAAGGAAATGTTGTCGGCATTGATGTGGATATTATGAAAGCTATCTGCGATATGCTTGATATGGATCTTGAGATAAATGATACAGCCTTCGATTCCATTCTGGCAAACGTTGAGCGTAAGATGGCAGATGTCGGCGTGGCTGGGATGACGATCACGGAGGAGCGCCGGAAACAGGTTGATTTTACGGATCCGTACACCACAGCGAAACAGGTTGTCATTGTACGTAAATAGTGCAGAGCTGCCGGAAGTTATCGAAATATTTCGGAAGTGACCACACAAGTAGAACACAATATACTGGAAATATATAACAATATATCTACATGGGTAGAAAGTCCTGCTTCGATTGGAAGTGGGACTTTTCGCATGTTATTCGTGAAATATGCACAGAAAACGGTAATATTTTCTTAAAAAATTCACAAAATGCAGGTTGACAAATTAGAGCGGTGTTACTATAATTGTTAATAACGTGTAACAATTATGTAATATTTTGATAGACATAGAACTTTATACAGAATAAGGAAGACATAGAATTAAGAAGTACGATTTACAGAAAGGATTTTGGATATGTTAAAGTCGAGAAGATTTAAAAGGAAAGCAGTTTGTCTGGGACTTACAGCAACACTGATTGCAGGGTTTGCCGTAACGTTTGTCGTTCCTACGGCAGCGAATATCTGTCGTGAACTGAATATGGCAGGAATCTCTCTTTCTCTGGACAAGTTTTCATCTAATAATAAGGATTTTATTATAAATTCATCGGTTTCACAGCCGGCACAGACAGCGACGGAGGCTTCCGTATCTGCAACACCGGAGGCAACCACAGAGGCAACGGCGGAGCCGGTCAAGAAGAAAGCACCGAAGAAGAATGATCAGCCAAAGCGTGTGGACAAGGGTCTTGTGACAGATATGGATGTCAAGGCAATCTCTACAGCAAGTGACTATGTACATGTGCGTAGAAAGCCAAACACCCACAGTAAGATCGTCGGCAGACTTTACAAGGGCTGTTCCGCAGATGTATTAAAGACCAAGAACGGCTGGGCAAAGATCCGTTCCGGCAATGTAACAGGTTATATTAAGAAGAGTTATCTTGCGATCGGTGATGATGCGAAGAAGATGATCGGTAAGTATGGACAGAAATATGTTCGTGTTAAGACATCTGTTGTCACATTGAATGTTCGTAAGAAAGCAGATATCAAGTCAAAAATTTTAACACAGATTCCAATTGAAGAAAATTATGATGTGATCAAGTCAACCGATCACTGGTACAAGATCGAGATTGATGGAGATACCAAGGGTTATGTTCGTAAAGAGTATGTTACTCTTCATGTAAGATTCAAGCATGCAAAGTCCATGGCTGAGATTAAAGCAGAGCATCGCAGAAAGCTGGCAGCGAAGAGAGCACAGAGACAGAGACTTGCCGCTCTTGCAGCTTCCCGTTCTACCAGAAGCACAAGTAGCAGTTCATCATCAAGAAGCAGCTCAAGCAGACGTTCTACTTCCTCAAGAAGCAGCTACAGCTCACGGAGAAGTTCAAGCAGCTCATCATCAAGCAGCAGCTCAAGCTCATCAAGTACGGCATCAGCAAGTGGATCAACAGGATCAGATATCGCAAGCTATGCACAGAAGTTTGTCGGCAACCCATACAGATGGGGTGGTACAAGTTTGACAAACGGTGCTGACTGTTCCGGATTTACCATGACGATCTATGGTCAGTATGGTTACTCCCTTCCGCATTCCTCAGCAGCACAGGCAGGATGTGGAAGAAGCGTAAGCCTTTCCAGCGTACAGCCGGGCGACCTGATCTTCTACAAGCATGGCGGACGTGTTGGTCATGTGGCAATGTATATCGGTGGTGGACGTGTTGTTCATGCGCAGTCAGCCCGTACCGGCATCACAACCTCCAGCATGTATTACAACCAGCCGGCATGTGCAAGACGAATCGTAGGCTAAATTGACAAAATGAAATAGATATGCTATATTTTATTTATACAACGGCGTAGTTTCCTGGAAAACTATGCCGTTTTGCTTGTTTATACACAAATAAATTAAGCAAAGTACCAAGAACAGGACAGAGAAGGACGGGGAGGTACCGGAATATGAAAAAGAACGAACTAGACCATATTGATTTTGAAATCTTAAAGATGCTTCAGGCAAATGCCAGGATTCCGCTCAAGGAGATCGCTGCAACGGTATATTTGTCTTCACCGGCAGTATCTGCCCGGATCGAGACTCTGGTAAATAAAGGATATATTGAAGGGTTTCATGCGCAGATCAATCCGGAGGTGATGGGATATCACATCAAAGCGTTTATCAATCTTGAGGTGATACCGCAGGATAAGAAGAAGTTTTATCCATATATTAAGGAGTGTAAGAATGTTGTGGAGTGCAATTGTGTGACCGGAGATTATTCGATGCTTTTGGAGGTATTGTTTCAGAGCACCTCGGAGCTTGATCAGTTTATTGGCGAGCTCCAGGAGTACGGCAGGACGAATACACTGATCGTCTTCTCGACATCGGTAGAGCATCGTGGTGTGATCATAGAATAAATAACAGGATTTTCAATGCATTGTCCGGAGATACCGGGAGAAGCAGAAGCCGGAGATAAGCGTTGATTTTTCCAGATAATCATATATAATATGATGTAGGATTACGAGATTGTTTTGCAATGAAGCAATCCATAGCATCAGTCGGATTCAAAAGGATTCAGGGAGGTAATGAATATGGCATTTTTTGACAGTATGAAGGAAACTCTGACTACCGCAGGCAGAGATGTAAGTCAGAAGGCGAAGGAAGTATCCGGTGTAGCGAAGCTCAAGCTCGATATCAAATCCAAAGAGGATGCACTGAATAAAGAGTACATTGCACTCGGAAAGCGTTACTATGATATGCAGAAGGAAGGCGAGATCGCTGATGAGCAGATCGCCAATGTCAGCTCACTTTTAAGTGAGATCGCAGATCTGAAGGACGAGGTTGTCCGGATGCAGGGTGGAGCATGCTGCCCACAGTGTGGTGCAGTGATCCCGGAGGGAGCCGCATTCTGCAGTAAATGCGGGGCAAAGATGTAAGAAGCCTCAGAGAAAACCAAGCGCCCGCGAGTGAGGAAAAGCGAAGCTTTTTTGAACCTTTTGCCGGAGCGCTGTAATAATTTTATAATGTAGATGAAAACCATCTGTGGATCTGTTTCAAGATTTCCGGATGGTTTTTGTTATTTTACTAAGACTTCCCATACCTCAAATTGATGTATGGGAAGTCTTAGTTGTTTTATTTCCCATAAACAGCAGTCATAAAATGTCTGTTTATGGGAATACTAACCATGCGAAATAATTCGAAATGATTAAAGTGCTTTTGCACAGAGCGTAGAAAGGTATGGTTAGAGACATGAATAATAGAAAAATAGCAATTATCGGTTGTGGGTATGTAGGAGCAGCAACAGCATTTACGATCATGCAGAGCGGACTGTTTTCGGAGATGGTCCTCTTGGATGTGGACCGCAAGAAGGCGGAAGGCGAGGCAATGGATATCATGCACGGTATGCCGTTTGCCATGCCGACCCAAATTCATGCCGGAGATTATGATGATATTGCAGACAGTGCGATCATCGTTGTGACAGCGGGCTGCAATCAGCGTCCGGAGGAGTCGAGACTCGATCTTGTACACAAAAATATCGAGATCTTTCGTCAGATCATGGGCGAGATTGTGGCAAGAGACGTCGAGGGAATCCTTTTGATCGTATCTAATCCGGTCGATATTCTTACCTATGCCGCATGGAAATTCTCGGGATTGCCGAGACATCGTGTGATCGGTTCGGGAACCGTGCTGGACACGGCGCGCCTGAAATGTATGCTGGGTGGCGAGCTTGGTGTGGATGCGCGAAGTGTGCATGCGTTTATCATTGGAGAGCATGGGGACAGCGAGCTTGCGGTGTTCAGTAGTGCCAATGTGTCCGGAATTGATCTGAGGGACTTCTATGACATGTGTCAGCCGGACGAGTATCAGGATGATACGGAGAGGATCTACGATCAGGTAAAGGACAGTGCATATAAGATCATTGAGAGTAAGAAAGCCACATACTTTGGCGTGGCAATGGCGGTTTGCCGTATCTGTGAATGCATCATGAGAAATGAGCATTCGATCCTGACCGTGTCCGGCGTGGTGGAGGGACAGTATGGAGCCAGCGATATGGCGTTAAGCCTGCCATGTATTGTCGGAGCCGGGGGTCTGGAGCAGATCATTCAGATTGAGCTTGATGAAAAAGAGGACGAGCAGCTTCAGGAGTCGATCCGTGTGCTGAGCCAGGTGTTGGATGAGTGTATGTAAAGCATTATGATGCCGGGGCAGGGGTGAAAGGGGATCTCTGGTGAAAACTATGTTTCTGTGCATTTTCGTGTAAAGTTCATCAATTATATATCTATTTTATCGGATTTGCAACAGAAATTTTTGAGAGAGGGTTGACATAATTCTCCCAAAGAGTATAATCATATTCAAACAATATAATTCTCAAATTGAGAATTATATTTTAAGAAGGAGGAATGATCGGTGGAAGTACGGGATCAAAATGGATTAACAGAAGCGGAGTTTATTCGGCAGTATGATCCGAACCGCTATGAGAAGCCGGCTGTTACGGTGGATATGCTGATCTTTACCGTGAATCCGGAGAAGGACGATTCGCTGGAGCTTTTGATGATCGAGAGGGGAGGTCATCCGTTTCTTGGTAAGTGGGCGATACCCGGCGGCTTTGTGGAGATGGAGGAGTCTCTGGAGGAAGCGGCGGCAAGAGAGCTGAAGGAAGAGACGGATCTCTCGGATATTTATATGGAGCAGCTTTATACGTTTGGCGATGTCGGGAGAGATCCGCGGATGCGCGTGATCTCTGTGGCATATATGGCGCTGGTGCCGAAGGCGAAGCTTCATCCGGTGGCGGGCGATGACGCTGCGAAGGTGAAGTGGTTTACCGTGAAGCCGGGTGCGGATGATCGTCTTACACTTCTTTCGGAGGATGTGTGCCTGTCGGAGGAGGACATTGCGTTTGATCATGAGAAGGTGATCAAGACGGCGCTGCAGAGACTGAAGAATAAGGTGGAGTATACCGACATTGCATTTGAGTTGGCGGGCGAGGAGTTTACGCTGACGCATCTGCAGTCCATTTATGAATCGGTCCTGGGGAGACAGCTTCACAAGCCGAACTTCCGCCGGTGGATCGTTGACCGCGTGGAAAAGACCGGGGGAATGGACACGAAAAGCTCAGGGCGCCCGTCCTGTCTGTACCGCAAAAAGAGCGGGGAATGGGAGCATCGATTCTGATGGAACCTGACAAATCGGTGGATCGAAGCATTGACTCTGATAGAGCGTGATCAACCGGTGAATCGAAGCATCGGCTCTGATAGAGCGTGATCAACCGGAACAGGAGTTTGGTATGGCATTGTCTGTGGCAGCAGGCTTGCAGACAGGGAAAGGATGGTTGGATTAATATGGCGAAAGTATTAGTAGTTGTGGATATGCAGAATGATTTTATTTCCGGAAGTCTCGGCACGAAGGAGGCGCAGGCGATCGTGCCGGCAGTAGTGGAGAAGATCCGGAAATATCAGGACAACGGAGATGTGGTCTTGTATACATACGATACGCATGGCGAGGATTATCCGGAGACGCAGGAGGGACGTAATCTTCCGGTGAAGCATTGTATCCGTGGAACCTGGGGCTGGCAGCTTGCAGACGAGGTCGCGGAGCTTGCAGAAGGTGCGGATACTTATGAAAAGCCGACCTTTGGCAGCAGAGAGCTGATGCAGGATCTGGCAGAGCTGAACCCGGAAGCGATTGAATTTATCGGACTTTGTACGGATATCTGTGTGGTATCCAATGTGCTTGGAACAAAGGCGTGGCTGCCGGAAACACCTTTGACGGTCGACAGCAGATGCTGTGCAGGCGTGACGCCGGAGAGTCATGAGACGGCACTGGCAACAATGCGGTCCTGTCAGGTAAATGTTATTTAAGAGGATGATACAAGGGTCAGATATTTTTGCCCCCAATATCATAGGATAAGAACATAATATAATAATGTTTTAGTTTGGTGCTGGAGAGAGAAAGGTCGTGATGACAATGAAACAGTTTGATAAACGTAATTTAACGATGGTCATGGACTTTTATGAGCTGACCATGAGTAATGGATATTTCAGAGAGCAGGACAGAGATACAAGAGTGGCATTCGATGTATTTTACCGGAAGAATCCGGACGGCGGCGGATATTCTATTTTCGCCGGACTTGAGCAGATCATCGAGTATATTCAGGATCTTCATTTTGATGACGATGACATTGCATATCTGCGTGAGCAGAAGATCTTCGAGGAGGATTTTCTGGAATATTTACGGAATTTCAAATTTGAGGGAGATCTGTATGCATTTCCGGAGGGGACGATCATGTACCCGAATGAACCGGTTCTGACGATCGTTGCGCCGCTCATTGATGCACAGCTTGTGGAGACGGCAGTGCTTTTACAGGTCAATCACCAGTCTCTTGTCGCAACAAAGGCAAGCCGTATCGTACGGGCGGCACAGGGAAGAGTCGTGTCTGATTTCGGTGCGAGACGTGCGCACAACATGGACGCAGCCGTGTATGGCGCAAGAGCAGCTTACATTGGAGGTGTAAACGGAACGGCAACCGTGCTTTCCGGCGAGATGTTCGGCATCCCGGTAGGTGGCACGATGGCGCATAGCTGGGTTATGTATTATGAGGATGAATATACCGCTTTTAAAAAGTATGCAGAGACTTATCCGGACGGCACCGTACTTCTCATCGATACATACGATGTCTTAAAGAGCGGTGTACCGAATGCGATCCGAATCGCCAAAGAAGTGTTAGAGCCGATGGGCAAACGTCTGAAGGGAGTTCGCATCGACAGCGGTGACCTTGCGTATCTTTCCAAGAAAACAAGAAAGATGTTAGATGACGCCGGACTTACGGACTGCCAGATCGTGGCATCCAACAGTCTCGATGAGTACACGATCTCTTCCCTGATCGATCAGGGCGGCTGCATTGACAGCTTTGGTGTGGGCGAGCGTCTGATCACCTCCAAGAGTGAGCCGGTTTTTGGTGCTGTTTACAAGATCTCTGCCGTGAAGCGTGACGGCGTGTACCAGCCGAGGATCAAGGTGTCTGAGAATGTGGAAAAGATCACGAATCCGGGACTTAAGAAGGTGTACCGAATCTATGATGAGACGGGGAAGGCTGTGGCAGATCTGATCGGTAAATACGACGAAGAAATCGACCTTTCAAAGCCATTCCGCTATGTGGATCCGGTTGCTCCGTGGCGCCAGCGAACCTTTGACAACTGCACCGGAAAGGAGCTTCAGGTGCCGATCTTTAAGGACGGAAAGCTGGTTTATGAACAGCCGTCTCTGGAGGAGATCCGTTCCTATGTGAATCAGCAGATGAAGGAAGAAATGTGGCTTGAGGAGCAGCGTTTCGAGAATCCGCATGTGCATTATCTGGATATGACACCGAACTATTATGATATGAAGATGGAGCTTCTCTATAAGATGCAGAAATAGAAAATTGCATATTGGTGACGCCGGCATATGACCGGAATGGAACGAGTGGCAAATTAACACAGTCAAATTCCCCGGAACGGTTGACAAATCGGGGGAGGAATACTAAAGTAAATAAGATAGGGTAATTAGAATTTTAGGAAAAGAGGGACAGTAGATGGCAGAGAAAAAGAGATTTTATCTGACAACCGCGATCGCGTATACGTCAGGAAAACCGCATATCGGTAACACATACGAAGCCGTTCTGGCAGACAGTATCGTGCGCTTCAAGAGACAGCAGGGATACGATGTACGCTTCCAGACAGGAACGGACGAGCACGGTCAGAAGATCGAGCTTAAGGCAGAGGAAGCAGGAGTTACACCGAAGAAGTTCGTAGATGATGTCTCAGGACAGATCAAATCAATCTGGGATCTGATGAATACGTCTTATGACCGTTTTATCCGTACCACGGATGAGGATCATGAGAAGCAGGTACAGAAGATCTTCAAGAAGCTTTATGATCAGGGCGATATTTACAAGGGATTTTACGAAGGCATGTACTGTACACCTTGCGAGTCCTTCTTTACACAGTCTCAGCTGGTAGATGGCAAGTGTCCGGACTGCGGACGTCCGTGCCAGCCGGCAAAGGAGGAGGCATACTTCCTGAAGCTCAGCAAGTACGCTGACCGCCTGATCGAGCATATCAATACACATCCGGAGTTTATCCAGCCGGAGTCACGTAAGAACGAGATGATGAACAACTTCCTTCTTCCGGGACTGCAGGATCTCTGTGTATCCAGAACCTCTTTTAAGTGGGGAATCCCGGTAGATTTTGATCCGGATCATGTCGTATATGTATGGCTGGATGCACTCAGTAACTATATCACAGGACTTGGCTATGACGTAGACGGTGAGAACCGCCTTGATGAGAACGGCGAAGATCTTTATAAGAAGTTCTGGCCGGCAGACCTTCACCTGATCGGAAAAGATATCATCCGTTTCCATACGATTTACTGGCCGATCATCCTCATGGCACTTGGTGAGCCGCTTCCGAAGCAGGTATTTGGTCATCCATGGCTGCTGCAGGGCGAAGGCAAGATGAGTAAGTCCAAAGGAAACGTAATCTATGCGGACGATCTTGTAGATATGTTTGGCGTAGATGCTGTCCGTTATTTCGTACTTCATGAGATGCCATTCGAGAACGATGGTGTTATCACATGGGAACTCATGGTAGAGCGTATGAATTCCGACCTTGCCAATACACTTGGTAACCTTGTAAACCGTACGATCTCCATGACCAATAAATACCTTGGCGGTGTTGCTGAGGACAAGGGTGTTGCCGAGCCGGTTGACGACGATCTTAAGGCTGTCATTCTTGCAGCACCGAAGAAGGTTGAGGAGAAGATGGATAAGCTTCGTGTGGCTGATGCGATCACAGAAGTATTTACAATCTTCAAGAGATGTAACAAATATATCGACGAGACAGAGCCTTGGATCCTTGGAAAGGACGAGGCAAAGAAGGATCGTCTCTCTACCGTACTCTACAATCTGTTAGAGAGCACTACTATCGGCGCAAGCCTGCTGGAAGCATTTATGCCGGATACCACAGACCGTATCCTTGCACAGATCGGTGCCACAAAGCGTCCACTGGAGGAGATGGATCATTTCGGTGGTTATGTCAATGGCACAAAGGTAACCGACAAGCCGGAGATTTTGTTTGCCCGTCTTGACATGGACGAGGTAAAGGCAAAGGCTGAGGAAATCCAGAAGGCTCAGGCTGTCGCAAACGGCGGTGCTGCAGAGACCGAGGAAAACGTCATCGACATCGAGGCAAAGCCGGAGATCACATTCGACGATTTCACAAAGATGCAGTTTCAGGTTGGTGAGATCATCGCTTGTGAGGAAGTCAAGAAGTCCAAGAAGCTTCTGTGCTCCCAGGTGCGTATCGGCAGTGAGGTAAAGCAGATCGTATCCGGAATCAAACAGCACTATTCCGCAGAGGAAATGGTTGGCAAGAAGGTTATGGTTCTCGTCAACTTAAAGCCGGCGAAGCTCGCAGGCGTTCTGTCTGAGGGAATGCTGCTTTGCGCAGAGGATGCCGACGGCAATCTCGCACTGGTAACACCGGAGAAGAATATGCCGGCAGGCGCAGAGATCTGCTAAATGGAAGAAAAGATAAGCAAGAAAAAGGCTGTTGAATTATTTGAAAATGGATAAAGGAAGACTATTTGCTTGCCATGGAGAGAAACCCGATCCGCGACACGGAAATAAAATACATTTTAAAGTAGGCATTGACGGATAAGATCGACGACCGGGAAGTGTATATGAAGGGAATTGATTACAGCTATTATTATGAAGGTTACACGGTGTATAAAGCAAAAGAATTGTAGATCCCGGGGATGAGACTGGAAAATAAAGGGATGAATGTTATTTATTGAGAGGGGCAGAAGAAATTCTGTCTCTCTTTTGTGTGCGCCTTGCGGCGCACGTCGCTAAGGGGTGTAAGTCTCTAATCCGCCCTAGTAGTAGGAAGGATACAGCCGAGACCAAGGGTGTCCATCGTGAGGTGGAATCTGAAGGAAGGTGGAGGCAAATCTCTGGTCTGACGAACAGAAATCACATCAGGCTATAGTTGAGGATAAGGCTGCACAACAAGCTAAAGTCTAATAACTACTCGGAATTAACTATAGTAAATGCGTGAAAGGTGCATGCGATACCGAAGGGGGTGATATGCACCCCAAAATAATAATTGACACCATATATGACACCACATATAATAATGGTAGGAGGTATTCAGAATGTCAAAATGGGATAAACTATTAACAAAAATATACGCTTTATCAAAAGACCTCCGATTTGATGAATTGCGTAAGGTGTTGGAAGGCTATGGATATGTGATGAGTTCTCCGAAGAGTGGGAGCAGCCATTATACTTTTAGAAAAGCTGGATGTCAGCCGATTACAATACCAAAGCATGAACCCATCAAAAAGGTATATGTAGAAATGGTAAAGCAGATTGTGGAAAGTGAGGCGGTGAATGATGAAAACGTTTAATGATTATTTGTCAATGAATTATCGTATGGAAATTATAGAGGATAAGGATGAGGGCGGTTTTGTTGTTTCATTTCCGGAACTTCCGGGATGTATTACTTGTGGAGAAACAGTAGAATCCGCTGTTGCAAACGCTTTAGATGCCAAGAAAGCATGGTTGGAAGCTGCTATGGAAGATGGTATTGAAATTCATGAGCCAGACAGCCTAGAGGATTATTCAGGACAGTTTAAACTTAGAATTCCTCGCAGTCTACACCGTTCCCTTGCAGAACATTCAAAAAGAGAGGGAATCAGTATGAATCAGTATTGCGTGTACCTTCTTTCCAGAAATGATGCAGTTTATTCAAAATAGTGGTTGCAGACAGATGCTTTAACACTTTCCTGGTGTTTGAGTACCATACATTTCTACATCATTCTCAAACGTGTCTTTCCACATCCAGTAGACCCATAGAGTTTGAGTACCATACATTTCTACATCATTCTCAAACGCCACTGATCACTCGTTTCCTCATCCTCATGTTTGAGTACCATACATTTCTACATCATTCTCAAACGACTTGGTAACTTATAGAGGAAATTCAACAGTTTGAGTACCATACATTTCTACATCATTCTCAAACTTAGATTAATTCCTACCAGTGACTAATCTTGTTTGAGTACCATACATTTCTACATCATTCTCAAACGTCAAGATATTTCAACAGATTGAAAGATACGTTTGAGTACCATACATTTCTACATCATTCTCAAACAGGTGCATGCGGCAAGCGGCGTGGTAAACTGTTTGAGTACCATACATTTCTACATCATTCTCAAACGCTTGTAGTCCGGACGTGTATAATGCGGTAGTTTGAGTACCATACATTTCTACATCATTCTCAAACGGTGCTATGGTATCAATGCAGGCAAATGAAGTTTGAGTACCATACATTTCTACATCATTCTCAAACAAAACGTGTACCGGGTAACGAATTATAAGCGTTTGAGTACCATACATTTCTACATCATTCTCAAACAGCGTTAGGAATACGATTTTGAATTGTTCCGTTTGAGTACCATACATTTCTACATCATTCTCAAACTCTTCACGATAGACTTCAAATCGTTTTCAGTTTGAGTACCATACATTTCTACATCATTCTCAAACATTTCATAATTTAGGATATCTGCTATTTCTGTTTGAGTACCATACATTTCTACATCATTCTCAAACTACGAAAAAGACAATTTTGTGACCAATCTTGTTTGAGTACCATACATTTCTACATCATTCTCAAACGGTCGTTGAGGAAAAGCTGAAAGTATGTGAGTTTGAGTACCATACATTTCTACATCATTCTCAAACAAACTATACGGACGATATATGGACGATTTTGTTTGAGTACCATACATTTCTACATCATTCTCAAACGAAGAGAGACGATTAATTGCTCTGAAAAAGGTTTGAGTACCATACATTTCTACATCATTCTCAAACAAATCCGGCAGAAGAGTAATAACAAACTCAGTTTGAGTACCATACATTTCTACATCATTCTCAAACATGTTGAAGATTATGAGGAAATGCTTCATCGTTTGAGTACCATACATTTCTACATCATTCTCAAACCAACCATCATATGTATAACCCCCTTTCTTTGTTTGAGTACCATACATTTCTACATCATTCTCAAACCTGTGACTGGTAGTCGGGCTTATGTTGATGGTTTGAGTACCATACATTTCTACATCATTCTCAAACCGGTAACTCATGATAATGAGATTGCGTATAGTTTGAGTACCATACATTTCTACATCATTCTCAAACGCATAATTGTAGCAGTTATCACGGGATTGTGTTTGAGTACCATACATTTCTACATCATTCTCAAACTAGTAGTGGAGGAAAAGTGTTCGACGGAATGTTTGAGTACCATACATTTCTACATCATTCTCAAACCCCTTAGCGGCGAACTGGTTAAAGATAGCGGTTTGAGTACCATACATTTCTACATCATTCTCAAACGCGGACCATACTGGAAAGCCAGTGCTTTGTGTTTGAGTACCATACATTTCTACATCATTCTCAAACCTCAAATTCAAAAATGAAATGCCATCATTAACATAAAATTTACTTTTGAGTACCCAAACATATTCGTCTATATCTATTTTACACAATTCCGATCTGCGTTTCAATATATTTCGCAGTTGTCTTTGTCGATGATGTACCATTTTTCACCATCTATCATTTGCTCTAAATGATTTTCCATTAATAATACCTTCCAGTCTCGACGTCTGATTTCCTCATAAAATAGTTTCAATTCGGTTTGTGTAAAATAATTTCTCAAATTCCAGAATATGAACAGTTTAATTTTGGTTAACTCCTTTATCATGATACAATATTGCAATAACCGTTCCAAATCTGTTTCATACTGTGTTTCAATTTGCAGCCCCATGGCTTTTGCGAGTGCGGAAAAGTCCGTTTCCGCATTAATGTGGTAGCCAAATGAGTATTCCGTTTCCATTTTGCCAAAAAATGTTTGAATGATAGAATTTAATTCCTGGCTTTCTCTCCAATGTGACTCATTAACGGCTTTTTCTGCAAATGATTTCAGAAAAGAGGTTACAAGCCTTCTCTGATTTTCATCAAGCTGAAGTGGATTAAATATCATTTCCACAGTCTTGCTGAAATTCATTTCCTTATCGCGGTCAGATAGCACCCATTCACCATCTTCCCCGAGATATTGAGCGGATAATTCCTTTTGAATTTCCCGCCACCTTTTTGGTGATTCGATAATACAAATCGGTATTTCTGTCTTGTCAAAATCAACACAAAAAGATATTTCAGAATGGGCTAATTTCAAGTACATTCCCTCCTCAAATAAATATTTATAAAATAATCAATCGCTCATCGCTTTGGATCACTTCGCTGTTTGTTTCACCGACAAGCAGTTCCATACGACCATATTGTTTTTCGGTGATAGTCAGCATCTGTACCAGACCCTCAGAGGGCTTATTTTTTCTCACATTGTCTTCTATTCTTAATGCAATACTGGTATTTAACGCCAGCTTACTGTAAATAGATTCCTGCTGCATGACAAATCCGCTTTTCAATAGGAATTTGCGAAAACGCGTATATTCTCTTCTCTGTGCGCTGGTCAGCACGGGAAGATCAAACATTACGATTACTCTCATATATCTATAACTCATATGAATAAAAGGATAACTGTGCAATGTCCGATTCGTTGAGGGCGTCAAACACACTTTTTACATACTGCTTGATTGCATTTAAAATCACATAATGCTTTCCGTCCATGATAACTTCCTCATTCAATAAATTGACTAATTGCATTTTCTCTTCATGCTCAAATTCGATCAATGTCATATCGAAAACTTTTCTGTCCACCAACACGCGAAATGGCTCCATAAGGTCGGAACCCAAATTAAATTGATTGAACATATTATCATGAAATAGTCCCAACTGTGTAATATATCCATTCATCACTATTTCGCGATTGACGGCAGAAAGAATTAAGGAATATCCATAGTTCAATGCCGCATTGATTGGGCAATCCTGACTTCTGGAAAAATCCATTCCAAATAGTGCATTAAAATAAACCTTAGCGGCATGCCCCTCTCGATTTGTAGCATCATTCCATTGCATTTGCTGCACATATTCACGCAACAACCCAGCCTCCTTATTCTTCCCCCTTTCCAGTAAATGCTCTGCCTGTTGATTGATCTTTTCCCGGACAATTTCTGTCCAGACAGCCTCCTTCACCTTTGGTGACCATGCGATTTGCGTGCGGACTTTATTGCTGGTGTCATGTGATCCATAATATGACACCAGTTCCGATGACGGATTTCTTTTCTGATCACAGAAAATTACTTTTACCTTTTGCCGTGTCAGTTCTGCCAGCAGTCCGACTGTTAAAGATACAGACGTAGATTCTACAAGTAAAAGTGCAATTTCTGAAATATGTATCTTCTGTGTTTTCATTTCGCTGCGCACAACCAGATATTGCAGCTGTAGGTCCAGTTTAGCCGTGTTATGCACGACAACAATACGCCAGCTCATATGGTCTGAAGATCAATTACCTGCTCATAAAATCCGGTAATCGACTGGTTGATAATACAAATTGAGTCGCTTGGTTTTATAGTTTTCTTTAGCCTCAATCTTCCGACAGTTTTTCCTTCTTCAAGAAGTGTTAAATTTGCATTTTTACTATTACACTGAAGAGGATGAAGTATTTCATTAATTACATAATATTTTTCTTCAGTTGCTAAATCGATAAATTTTTCTCGTTTATTTTTAAGTGCTTTAGTAAGTGCATTGAAGTGTCCCTGGTAAATTGTACTATCAAGCTTTTGTAGTAACAAATCGTATAATAGTATAAGTTGGTCCTCTTTGATTCGGTTCTTGGAAGACAATGTGCAGTTTTTATTGACTCTTTTCTCATCACAATATTTTGTGATGCATTTAACCAATTGCATCACATCTTCTGCCAGTATAAGTTGAGTTGCGTTTGTGAATATATAATCATCACCTGTTCTTGAAGATAAATGCATACGTAATTTGTTGATTTGGAATAAAGTATTCTTTTTTATAGCGTTGATTCTTATATCAGCATTAATAAGTTTAAGTTCATTTTCACAGTATTCGTTAAGTAATTCTGGATGTTTTTTAAAAGTTTGTGTTAAATAAACTGGAACAACTTCTATGGATCTTTTTCTTCCTCCTTTTTTATCATCGGATTCCACAAGCATATAATAGGCACCGCTTGCCTTATTATAAGCACCATACTTTTCTTTGTTCTGCAAGCGTTTATCGGCGCCATTTTTTAAAGGAATCTGTCCTTTTCCTTTTTTCATAATATTTTGATCAAACAGACCACCTTTCTCTTCAAAGGATTGTCGTGTAAATAAAATATTGTTTTTGTTCAGCCATTTTTTGACAACACATGCAGTTCCGTTATCTCCAGGAATCCAGGCGGTTTCGTTTCCGCGTTTTACAGTTTCATTCTCGAACATTTTCTTTAAGTTGTAAGAACGTCCGGGATTGTTTCGTATAAACCATGCCGCATCCTTGGTAAATTTGACATAATATGTATTGCCGACAACGATATTCAGATACGCATCTTTTGCATGATGGTAATCATTTACATCGCGTACTTTAAGCGCATCAAACTTATGTCTAAATTCACTGACGGCTTTCGCTTTAGAATACACAATTTCGGATTCCGGATATGCTGTTGCAAGAAGCTTTGTAACTGCCTTGGTACTCTGTCTTGTTTCTACTAATTGCCGGGCAATAAATCCTGCAAGCTCCTCATCTTCGAAACGATCACGTCTTGTCAGTCTTTTGTATTTTTCTTTGGATATCAGCTTTTTTGAAAGCAGGGTATCCCACAATGGCTTTGCAGCATCGACATATTCTTTCGGGACAGGGAAGTTGTCGGATTTTCGGCTGTTCAGTTCCCGCTTTACAAGAACGCGGTTATCAAGGCTGTCGTCCATGACTTTCGACTGCGGATAAATGTGGTCAATGTCATAACGGTTGGTAAACAGGTCATCCAGATCGATTGGTTCATTTGAGTACATGCATTTTCCCATTTGAGAATAATACAAATATAGCTTGTCACTGCGCAGTGCGTTGTCAGATTCTTTATTTGCGAGACGATCATATAATTCCGGCGCTTCCTTTTTGCACTGCTTATATAAATCTAAAAGGCTGTTTCTTCGGGATACCTTGCGGACACCCTTTTCACCGGGTTCTTTTGCCATTTCAACAAATATGCGTTTTGGACTGCCACCCATTATATGTGCAACTTCTTTAACAATACGAATGGTCTGCCAGATTGGACGTTTTACGGCGGGTGAAACATATAATTCTTCTACATTTTGATATGTCACTTCTCCTTCGAAATTTCGACTGGCATTCCGTTCTTCAATCCGCGTAATATAATCATATTTTCCGCTTAAAAGCTGCATCAAATTATCATTGGTTTCCCAAAGAGCCGTAATAATGTTCATTATTTCTCCGGTTTCTTTGTTGACGGATTCGATCTCTTCTAAAAATGTGCGTGACAGTCGTCCCCATCCTGTATATTTCCGGGATGCGAGTTGCTGCACCTGTTTGTCAGACAATGCAGGATATTTTCTGCGCAGTCGTTTTCTAAGCATTGACTGGGAGTCTCCGAATAACGTAATATCCCTGACAATATCTTCCTGCTGGTTTTGTGTTAAAACGCCAGCCCCTACAATCTGTTTAAAATCATGATATGCTTTTAATGAGCTTTTAAAATTCTGATCAAAGCCTGACAGTTCCTGTCCCTTGGAAATAATTCCATTGTGAAGTAAAAAGTCTTTTAATTTCTTTCCTGTTACATGTTGATATTTTTGGAATACCTGGTTGTAAATTAACTGTTTAATTTCAACGGAGACTAATTCTCCGTCAATGCGCAGGTTATTAAGCTCATTTAACACATTAAACTTGGCGTATAATAATGACTCCTTTGGCAGTACATCTTCGCCAATGAGATAACTGCACTTATTTGTCATGCGTTCAATAAATTTTGTGGCGCTTTCTTCCTCATCAATCATTTCAGTAAAATTCCAAGGATATATTTTTCCTTCCTTTTTGCGCACAGACCAGCTATGACCGCCTTTATCCTTGTGGGTTGTATTCAATGGTCCGACATAATATGGAATGCGGAATCGGAAAATTTTTTGAATCTTTTCGATTGGTGTATGACCATCCGGATCCGCTTGCAGCAAGAAAGGATAAAATTTTGAAGCATTTTCCAAAATTGCATTTAATTCATTCTCATGCAGCTGATATGGAATAACACCGTTGTCACGGATTCTTTGTTTTGGGAAAAGGGTTCCCATTTCCATTTCTGTCTTTAACTGATCGATCAACATCTGTCCGGCTTCATCAACCTGTAATTTGTCCAGTTTTCCCTTTAAAAATTTATAGAAATCGTCTGTGGTACATGTCTTTTCGATCGGCTGCTTTTTGCCATTTTTCTTTACCATTCCAATGTAGGCACTGTAATTTGCTTCCTTATTTGCCGGGACGCCAAATACTGCTTCGTAAATTTCTTTGTCAGCTCGCAGAAGCTTCTTAACTTTGCGGAGATCCTCGCAATGCTTTTGATATGTTTTTACTTTTGCTTCAGAGAGATAATGAGAATTGCTCAATATATCATGGAGAACAGTCCAGTCATAAACGCATTTTGCAGCAGTAATCAGTAGAAAACGATCAGCAAGCAGTGCTTCGATCTCAGCTTCTTTTTCCTCATAGTTATTATCGGAAAAACATACTTTTGCGTTATCGTCCTTATCAAGCTCCAGATCCGGGAAAATATCATTCAACTTGACGGTACATCCGGTGATCAATGCAGCAATCGCTTTTTTCTGTTTGTCGGTTCCGGCGATCAATTTGCCGATCTGCGTCTTTTTATCTGACTTGCTGCAGTTTACATCGCAGATGATGGACTCCAGTTGGTTTAATACATCGGGATCATCCAAAAGGCTGAGATCAATGTCTTGTTCCAGAGCCTGTTGCTTTAATGCGTCCATTGCAGTAGAAAAGCTTTCAACCTCTGATAGTTTCTTTCCTTCGAACAGGAAATGTCCTCTGTATTTGATAATGTGATGCAGTGCCAGGTAAACAAGACGGATATCCGGTTTATCTTCGGAATTGTTCACCAAAGCATAACGTAAATGATAAATGGTTGGGTATTTTTTATAATAGTCCTTGTCGGTAAATCCGTCATCTGCAAACAATGCATATGGCAGTTCCGGCATATTTCCGTTGATATCAAGCTTATCTTCATGCCAGTATTTGCTTTCTTTCATTCGCTGATAAAAGCCGACATCTCTTTTGCATATTTCTTCTGCAAAGATTTCCTGCAGGAGTGCCAGGCGTTCTTTACGGCGTTCAGTTCTTCTTCGTGATATGCGGAATGCTCTGCGTTCTTCTGCTGTGTTTGCTGATTCGAACAGTCGGATTCCCCACAGGGCTTTCCCGTGTCTCTTGATAACATTGTAAGACGGATCGGTCACCGCCCATCCGACAGATCCGGTTCCCATATCAAGTCCTAAATAGTATTCTTCAAATTTTTTCATATTTTTTCTCCTTTTATATTGACACTTGTTAAAATGTACGGTATTATCAATATCAGTTAAGTACCATATATTAACTACATCATAAGTTCAAATAA
>ERZ791645.764-NODE-764-length-24740-cov-3.726028_pt1 | contig 24740 bp, 19 predicted proteins | sample MGYA00509939_ERZ791645 | MGnify/ENA primary metagenome ERZ791645 (study PRJEB30046, sample SAMN00715249) | human gut metagenome | study: EMG produced TPA metagenomics assembly of the A metagenome-wide association study of gut microbiota in type 2... | reverse complement strand
TTCAGTGCTTGGTTACTTTACGGTTCTGAAATATGAGAAAATGGTGGAGTATGACTGCAAGAACCTTAAGAAATACGGACTGGATTCGCCAAATTCTGCGATTACGGTAGATTTCTACCAGCCAAAGGATGGTTATACACCGACAGCTACGGCAACACCAAATGCTATGGTGTCCGATTCGTCTTCGTCCTCATCCTCTTCGGATGCTTCCTATATCATTCCGGAGAACAAAAGAATGTATAAGTCGTTAAATCTTTTGATTGGGAAAAAGACAAAAGATTCGTATTACGTCTGTGAAAAAGGAAGCCGGAATGTGTATACGATGAGTTCGGACACGATTGAAAAGATTACAAAACTTGATGCCTATACCAATATGGACCACTGTGTGTATTCTGTACTTGCGACAAGCATAAAAGGATATGATGTCACATACGGCAATACAACACTTTCTGTAACACGTAAAACCGTGAAAAAGGATACTTCAAAGACAACTGCAACACCGACTGCTGCGACAACCGAAAGCGGAACTGCAGTTAATAATGCAACGGATAGCAGTGTGAAGAATATCTGGACATTAAATGGCAAGAAGATTTCAGATGATGACGAGAGAGACTTCTTATCGCCGTATTCACTTGCTTATCTGCTTGAGTATTCCGGAAAAGCGGATAATAAAGTAAAACCAAAGAGCAGTAAGCCGGTCCTCACAATTGTGTACCACGAGAATAACCGTGATGTAACTGTTCGTTACCTGCCTTATGACGGAATTAACTTTTACCGGGTAGAGAAAAACGGCATGGATTATTTCCTTGTCGATAAATTGTCGGTAGACGATATCATTAAAAAATTTAAAGGCATTGAAAAACTGGCAAAATGATAAGATTCATAAAAAGCACTTGAAAAATGTTCAGGTGCTTTTTATAATGGAAGAAAAGCAAAAAGTTAGAAAGAGAGACAAAGAGCAATGATGGATATCAAAACGTATTTATATAATACTTTGACAAAGTCAGTGGATGAGTTTGTGCCAAACGAAGAAGGAAAAGTTGCGATGTATACCTGTGGACCGACGGTGTACCATTTTGCACACATTGGAAATCTTCGCAGTTACATTATGGAAGATGTACTTGAAAAATACCTGCGTTATGTTGGCTACGATGTAAAACGCGTCATGAATATTACGGATGTCGGACATTTGACAAGTGACGGTGATACCGGGGAAGACAAGATGCTAAAGGGAGCGAAAAGAGAGCATAAGACAGTTATGGATATCGCCCGCTTTTACACGGATGCATTCATGGCTGACTGCGAAAAGTTGAGCATCAAACGTCCGGATGTTGTAGAACCTGCGACAAACTGTATTCCGGAATTTATTCACATGATTGAGGTGCTCTTGGAAAAAGGATATGCTTATATTGCAGGAGAGAATGTGTACTTTGATACCTCAAAATTGGATAATTATTATGTTTTATCTTCTCAGAATGAAGAGGATTTGCAGGTTGGTGTCCGCGAGGATGTTGAAGAAGATACAAATAAGAGAAATAAGACAGACTTTGTTCTTTGGTTTACCAAATCGAAGTTTGATAATCAGGAATTGAAGTGGAACAGCCCTTGGGGTGTTGGTTATCCGGGATGGCATATTGAGTGCTCCTGCATTAGTATGAAACATTTGGGAGAATATATGGATATTCACTGTGGTGGTGTCGATAACATTTTTCCTCACCATACGAATGAGATTGCCCAGAGCGAGGCCTATATCGGTCATAAGTGGTGTAATTACTGGTTCCATGTCAATCATTTAAATACGAAGAATGGGAAAATGAGTAAGTCAAAGGGTGAATTTTTGACAGTTTCTCTTTTAGAGGAAAAAGGATATAATCCGATGGCATACCGTTTCTTCTGTTTACAGTCACATTACCGCAAGCCGCTTGAATTTTCGTGGGATGCACTGGATAATGTAGTAAGTGCGTATGATAAGTTAGTAAAGAGAATTGCCAATCTATCAACAGATGGAGAAGTGGATACGGCTGCGTGCGAAGAATGGAAGATGAAATTTGCAGAGGCACTTTCTCATGATATTAACACCAGTTCGGCAATTACTGTTTTATATGATATGTTAAAGGCAGAACTTTCGGATGCTTCGAAACGTGTGTTAGTGCAGAGCATGGATGAAGTACTTTCTTTGCAGCTAGAGAAAGCGTGGGAAGAAAAAGAGGCAGATGTGGACGATGAACTGGCTTCTTATGTTGAGAAAAAAATAGAAGAGAGAAAAGAAGCAAAAAAAGCAAAAGATTTCGCAAAAGCTGATGTAATCCGCGAGGAATTGCTGGCAAAAGGGATTGTGTTAAAAGATACCAGAGAAGGTACTTTCTGGGAAAAACAGTGATAGGAAAGGATGGATGATATGAAAAGGAAATTAGTGAGTCTTTTCTTGAGTCTTTCGCTTATGGTTGTAAGTGTGACGGGATGTCAGTCAGATTCTGTTACGGAGGAGACCAAAAAAGAAGTGCAGACAAAGAAAAGCCAGGTGTTATCGTTATACAAGGAAATTGAGACGATGATTCAGAAAAATCACATTGAGGCAGATGCTGATTTTGCAAAGATGAAAGATAAACTTACGTCGATGTCAAAAAAGGTAGATGAAAAGATTGAGGATACGACAGAAGAGGATGCAAAACAAGCCATCACAGAGTTAAAGCGATTAGAAACAAATTTGCAGCAAACAAAGAAAAATGTCGAGGCACACATAGCAAAATAAAAAATCAAAAAAAAAGGGGCATATCAAAGGATATGCCTCTTTTTGAAATCGGAGATCAGTCTTTATCACCTAATTCTAAGTAAAAGTTAAGAAAGTCAGTGCGTTTTTCCTTTGTTGCCGCAATCGCAGAACGCGGGTGACGGTTCATCTGACCGGTCAAAAGATAGGGAATGTTATATCCCCAGACAACACCGGACTCTTTTAAGGGCACGATATGTTTTTCCAAAAACTTAAGAAGCGGAATAATATCATACTTAGGATTTTTCAAAAATCCTAACAACTGCTCGCTGGCACAGTTTCCGGCACCGCGGCCCATGCCGTTTACAGTGGCGTCTAAGTAGCTGACACCCCTAGTAAGAGCGGTGATTGTGTTGGCAAAGGCTAACTGCTGGTTGTTATGTGCATGTATACCGGTAAATTTACCAGTATTTTCAGCTGCCTCCAAATATTGGTCAGATAAGTCATCAATCTGCTCCATATAGAGAGAGCCGTAACTGTCTACTAAGTAAATACCATCGACTTCGCTTTCTCCAATCAGCTGCAGTGCTTCTGTGATTTCTGATTCCTTTGCGTTGGAAATCGCCATAATGTTAATCGTTGTTTCGTAGCCCATATTTTTGCAGTGTCTTACCATATCAAGAGCTGCCGGAATGGTATTGATGTATGTTGCAATACGAACCAGATCAATGACACTTTCCTCACGTGGGATAATGTCACGTTTGTAATTGCATCGGCCAACGTCTGCCATAACAGCAATTTTCATATCCGTATCGTTGTCACCAACGATGTTGCGAAGGTCAGCCTCTTCACAGAATTTCCATGGTCCGAAATCTTTCGGGTCAAAAATATCTTTGGATGCTTTATAGCCAAATTCCATATAATCTATGCCAGCTGCAACATTCGCAGCGTATAAATCACGTACAAAATCTTCCGTAAAACGGAAATCATTCACAAGTCCTCCATCCCGAAGAGTAGCATCTACCACTTTAATATCCGGGCGATAAGAAAGCAAAGAACCTCTTTTCTTTGACATTTTCGTGTACCTCCTTTGTAATTTTATCTTTCCTGCCTATTGTATCAGAAAATTCATAGAAAGAAAAGGATTTCTTATTGCTATTTTTTCAAATACAAGGTAAAATATATTGTTGTAACATCCAATAACAGATGTTGAGAAAGCATAGGAATATGGAGGATGATGAGATTGAAAAAATGGATTGCTTTATGGAGTGCACTATTGATGATGATAAGCATTCTGCCGGTGATGCCGGTTTCGGCAGAAGAAGTTTCGGCACTTGAGCAGGCAAAACTTTGTATTGATACTATATTGACTGCTGCACCTGCGCCGGAAGATTACACATTTTCGGAAGAACTGGCAGATGAAGTGGATAAATTAGGAAAATTACTTCAAACGGGGCTTAGCACATCTGAGATTGACACATTGGATGCGTATGTTGCCACAAAGACGACATCGGAGGTACCGGGAGAGGATGAGACAACAACAGAGACCGTTACCCGTTATCAGTCCGTGCAGAAATTCTATCAGGATTATGCCGATGCACAGAATGCGGCATTAGAGGAACTGGCAGCACCGATTCATACAGCAGTAGATGCCATGTTAGCAAGGCCTTTAACAAGAGAAAATTATAAGACGGCAAGTGAGAGTTATGCAAATGCTTCTGCTCACATAAAAGCGGCAGTGGATGCGGATGATGTGAATGCACTGAATCAGATTCGCGAACTTTTGGAACTGGTAGACAGTGCAGATCGCGCATTTTTACGAATTGAAATGCTAAAGGCAGATGCTTCTGCCGGTGATTATAACTTATTTTTAGAAGATGTTCAGTCCGCAAAAACAGCCTATGGATTGTATGAAAGTAAATTTGCGGAACTCCGCCGTTATACAAAATATGCAGACTGTTTAATCAAAGCAATGAAAAATTCCTTGTTTGAAAATTACGAGAAATATGAAAAAGCAAATATTATCGCAGACGTTGAGCAGGCATATGATGATTTAGGTGTCTATGATGTTCTTGACGATACCGTAAAAGAAAAACTGGATGTATTGCAGGATGCAGTAGATGCCGGTGCGGCCAGCAATTTTTCACTTTCGGTTTACGACTATTACCGTGGAGAGGCAATTCAGTATGTGCTGACTCAGTACCGCAACATTGAGACCTTTGAGGAAATGATTGCATTGACCTCAGAAACGCCGAAGAATAAAACAGAACTTACCGCGGCACTTCGTGCTTACCGCTACTACAATCAGGAACTTACTGCGGATGAGCAGGATTTGGTGGCACCTGAACTTGTGAAAAAGATGAACAATGCCGTATTGTTAAATACAAACTGTGAGGAAGTAAAAAAACAGATTACAGATATTGGTACGGCAGCGTCGGATGATGAATTTGAAGATTTCACCAAACGTTATGAGCAGGCATACAAATCCTATCGTTTATTTGTTAATTCTTACAGCGGAATTTGTGATATATCGGATTTGATTTCGAATCTGTCAACACTGGATGAAGCAACCGACCGTTTGGAAATGCTTAAAAGTATTCGACAGATTGAAGAGACGGAAGATGCTTTAATGTGTTCGAAGAAATTGCAGATTGAGAGTCTTTTAAATGCATATGCGTCTTTGGATGAGGACAAACAGGCAGCTATTTATAATATTGATTCTCTTCGTGAGATTAATGCCGATGTACAGGTGGCAAGTGCCCTGCGTATTCAGGTTGATACACTCCGGAGCGGAGAGGGCGGTTATTCTCTGTTAGATGAGGATACGGTGAAAAAACTCCGCGCAGACTACGAGCAGATGACGGATCGTCAGAAGAGATATTTTGGAAGCTCTTATTTGAATCAGTTAGAGGCTATTGAGAGGCAGTTAGATGCAGAAAATATGAATGCAGCACTCCGTGTATCCTCATTGATTAATCAGATTGGTACAGTGAATGCAAAGGCAAAGGACCGCATTGAGAGTGCAAGAAAGGCCTATGATGCGCTCAGTGAGGCACAGAAAGCTTATGTGGCAAATTTGACTACATTGGAAACAGCGGAGACGTCACTTTCAAAATTGGAGTTCTCCATTGCGAAAGCGACAGTATCTTCCCTTGGAAGCTATCGTTACAGCGGAACTGCTCTGACCCCTTCGTTTACTGTTTCGTTAAATGGAGTTAAGCTTGTGCAGGATTTGGATTATTCCGTAACCTACTTATCAAACAAAAATGTTGGTACTGCAAAAGTAGTGATTTGTGGCAAAGGTGTTTATACAAATTCACTTACGAAAACCTTTACCATTCGTCCGGAGACAATGGCAAGTGCGGTAATTACTGGATGTAAAGCAAAATACAGTTATACCGGAAAACAGGTGAAACCTTTGATTCAGGTTGTTTGGAATGGTAAGATTTTGAGGAACAATACCGATTATACATTACTTTATAAAAACAATAAAAAACGTGGATCTGCCGGCATTGTTGTCACTGGAAAGGGCAATTATTCCGGTACATTGACGGCTTCCTTTACGATTGTCCGTGCCTCTGTGAAAAAAGCAAGTGTTACCGGCTTGAAAGCAGTTTATGCACGTACCGGTAAGGCTGTTAAGCCGAAAGTAACGGTAAAACTTGGCGGAAAGAAGTTAAAGAAAAAAAGAGATTACATTCTTTCCTATCGGAAAAACAAGAAAAAAGGTACGGCACTTCTTTATGTAAAAGGTGTTGGCAATTATTCCGGTACGAAAAAAATGAAATTTAAGATTCGTTGACCGATAGTACAAAAGATGGTACAATGAATTTTGATATGCACAATATATAGGAGGAATTTCAAAGATGGATTACAAAAAAGCAGGAGTTGACATTGAGGCAGGTTATAAGGCAGTATCGCTGATGAAAGAGCACATTGCATCGACTATGAGACCGGAAGTATTGACGGATATCGGTGGTTTTTCAGGTGCATTTTCGATGAAAAAGTTTGTTGGCATGGAAGAACCAACATTGGTTTCCGGCACAGATGGTGTAGGAACAAAACTTAAATTGGCTTTTATTTTGGATAAGCATGATACAATTGGTATTGACTGTGTGGCAATGTGTGTAAATGATATTGCATGTGCCGGTGGTGAACCGCTGTTTTTCTTGGATTATATTGCATGTGGTAAAAATGAACCGGAAAAAATTGCGAAAATTGTAAGTGGTGTAGCAGACGGATGCCGTCAGGCAGATTCCGCACTGATTGGTGGAGAGACAGCTGAGATGCCTGGCTTTTATCCGATTGACGAGTATGATTTGGCAGGATTTTCTGTTGGTATCGTAGATAAAAAAGATATGATTACCGGCAAAGATTTGAAAGCCGGCGATGTTTTAGTAGGTATGGCTTCTTCCGGTATTCACAGTAATGGTTATTCACTGGTCCGCAGTGTATTTTCCATGAAGGAAGAAACATTAAACCAGAAATATGAGTCTCTTGAAAGTGACTTGACTTTGGGTGAGACACTTCTTACTCCGACAAAGATTTATGTCAAAGCACTCCGTCAGATTAAAGAGGCAGGCGTGCGGATTAAAGCATGCAGCCATATCACAGGTGGCGGATTCTATGAGAACATTCCTAGAATGTTAAAAGAGGGAACTCATGCAAAAATTAAGAAAGATAGTTTTGTGATTCCGCCTATTTTCAAAATGCTGGCATCCGATGGCTCGATTGCAGAAGAGGCAATGTTTAATACATATAACATGGGTGTTGGTATGATTACAGCAGTAGATAAGCAGGACGTAGATAAAACCGTTGAGGCAATCAAAGCAGCCGGAGAGACACCTTATATCATGGGTGAAATCGTAGATGGCGAGAAAGGAATTACGTTATGCTAAGAGCAGCCGTTTGTGTATCCGGTGGCGGAACAAATCTTCAGGCAATTATTGATGCAGCAGCGGCGGGCACGATTACAAATACGGAGCTTGCACTTGTTATCAGTAATAAGCCGGGAGCGTATGCCTTAGAGCGTGCGAAAAAGGCAGGAATTTCTTCTGAAGTCCTTGTTCCCAAAGATTATGAGAATCGAAACGCTTTTGGAGAAGCACTGATTCGTTGTTTAAATGACAAACAGATTGATTTAGTTGTATTAGCCGGGTATCTTGTGATTTTGCCGGAGAATTTTGTAAAAGCGTTTGAGGGACGTATTATAAATATTCATCCGTCTTTGATTCCGTCGCATTGCGGTGCCGGATATTATGGCCTTAAGGTACATGAAAGTGTTTTGGCAAGAGGAAATAAAGTGACGGGGGCAACGGTTCATTTTGTTGATGAGGGAACTGACAGTGGCCCGATTATTTTACAAAAAGCAGTAGAAGTGCTTGATGATGACACGCCGGAAGTATTGCAAAAGCGTGTGATGGAACAGGCAGAATGGAAAATTCTTCCGGAAGCAATTGATTTAATTGCCAATGGTAAATTAGAAATTGTGGATGGAATTGTAAAACGTAAATAACAGTTAGGAGGATATCTCGTGAAAGTTCTTATTGTAGGAAGCGGTGGCCGTGAACATGCCATTGCAGCAAGTGTAGCAAAAAGTAATCAAGTGGAAAAAATATATTGTGCGCCGGGAAATGCCGGAATCGGACAGATTGCAGAATGTGTTGATATTACCGCAATGGAATTTGACAAACTGGCTGATTTTGCAGAAAAAAATCAGATTGATTTGACGATTATCGGTATGGATGACCCATTGGTAGGCGGTGTGGTTGATGTGTTTGAGGCACGTGGACTCCGTGTATTCGGACCGAGAAAAAATGCAGCGATTATCGAAGGATCCAAAGCATTCTCAAAAGATTTGATGAAGAAATACAATATTCCTACGGCAGCCTATGAGAACTTTACGAATCCGGATGAGGCACTGGCTTATCTTGAGACGGCAAAAATGCCAATCGTTTTGAAGGCGGACGGGCTTGCACTTGGAAAAGGTGTTTTGATTTGCAACAACTTAGAAGAAGCAAAAGCTGGTGTTAAGACATTGATGTTAGACAAGCAGTTTGGTGATGCCGGAAATGAAATTGTTATTGAAGAGTTTATGACCGGACGTGAGGTATCTGTGCTTTGTTATTGCGATGGTACACATATCAAACCAATGACAAGTGCACAGGATCACAAACGTGCCAAAGATGGTGATAAGGGATTGAACACTGGTGGAATGGGTACCTTTTCACCAAGTCCGTTTTATACGGATGAGGTTCAGAAATTCTGTGAAGAAAAAGTATATCAGCCTACGATGGATGCGATGAAAAAAGAAGGCAGAGATTTTGTCGGAATTTTGTTTGTCGGCTTGATGCTTACAGAAGATGGACCAAAAGTATTAGAGTACAATGCCAGATTTGGTGACCCGGAGGCTCAGGTCGTTCTTCCGCGTATGAAAAATGATATTATTGATGTGATGAATGCCTGCATCGATGGTAAACTCGATGAGATTGACCTTCAATTTGAGGACAATGCAGCGGTTTGTGTTGTACTTGCTTCCGATGGTTACCCGGAGCATTACGAAAAAGGCAAAGTAATCACAGGTTTTGAAAAATTTGATGGTAAAGATGGTTATTATGTATTCCATGCCGGCACGAAACTTACGGATGAGGGCATCGTGACAAATGGAGGCCGCGTGCTTGGTGTGACGGCAAAGGGAAAAGATTTGAAAGAGGCAAGAAAGAATGCTTATGAAGCAACAAACTGGATTGATTTTTCAAATAAGTATATGAGACATGATATCGGAAAAGCAATTGATGAGGCGTAAAACGCTTTACAATAAATAAAAAAGGAGAGAATTTATGTATTCATTTGATGAGGTAAAAAATGCCGATCCTGAATTGGCAAAAGCAATGGAACAGGAAACCGGTCGTCAGAATGACCACATTGAGTTAATTGCTTCAGAAAACTTTGTCAGCAAAGCCGTAATGGCTGCTATGGGAAGCACACTGACAAACAAATATGCAGAAGGTTATCCGGGCAAACGTTATTATGGCGGATGCCAGTATGTGGACATCGTGGAAGATTTGGCAAGAGACCGCGCAAAGAAACTGTTTGGCTGTACTTATGCAAATGTTCAGCCGCATTCCGGTGCCCAGGCAAACATGGCTGTATTCTTTGCTTTGGTTAAACCGGGCGAGACAGTTATGGGAATGAACCTTGATCACGGCGGACATCTTTCTCATGGAAGCCCAGCAAATATTTCCGGAACCTATTATCACATCGTACCGTACGGTGTGAATGACGCAGGATTTATTGATTATGACGAAGTAGAGCGCATTGCTAAAGAGTGCAAACCGAAAATGATTATTGCCGGTGCAAGTGCTTACTGTCGTAAGATTGATTTCAAGAGATTCCGTGAAATTGCAGATGAAGTTGGTGCTTATCTGATGGTAGATATGGCTCATATCGCAGGACTGGTTGCTTCCGGTTATCATGAAAGCCCGATTCCATATGCTCATGTAACAACAACGACAACACACAAAACACTGCGTGGACCTCGTGGCGGTATGATTCTTTCTTCTGAAGAATTTGCTACGGAGCATAAGTTAAATAAAGCAATTTTCCCTGGTATTCAGGGTGGTCCTTTGATGCATGTGATTGCTGCTAAAGCACTTTGCTTCAAAGAAGCATTAGACCCAAGCTTTAAAGAGTACGGAAAACGTATTATTGATAATGCACAGGCTCTCTGCAAGGGATTGCAGAAACGCGGCATTGATATTGTTTCCGGTGGTACGGACAACCACTTGATGTTGGTTGATTTGGCTGCCAAAGGTCTGACCGGTAAAGAAGTAGAAAAATGGCTGGATGATGCTAATATCACAGCAAATAAGAATACAATTCCAAATGATCCACAGTCTCCATTTGTGACAAGTGGTATTCGTTTAGGAACAGCAGCGGTTTCAAGCCGTGGCATGAATCCGGATGATATGGATCAGATTGCTGAGGCAATTGCAATGCTGATTGATGACCATGAAGCAAATACAGAAAAAGCAAAGGCAATTGTTAAGGAATTGACGGATAAGTACCCATTGTACTAGAATCGTGTGCAATATTTTTATAGAACAAAACAGTAAGTCTGGGCGTATCTGCCCAGACTTATGATTTACGAGGAGTGATTCGATGCAGGAAGCAAAAAAGATGGCAAACCGTATACTGGCGGAGAAAATGATTGAGAAATTAAAGTTACGCCGGATGGAAGGATTTTATGTAGAAACAAAAGAAGAAGCATTAGCACTTGTGAAAGAAAAGTTTCTTACACAGGGGAAATCGGTTTGTTATGGAGGCTCTGTTACCTTACAGGAAACCGGGATTATGGACTGGCTGAAAGAAAGTCCCTGCGATGTAATCGACCGCACCGCATTTTCTACGCCGGAAGAGGAAAAAGAAATTAAGGCAAGAATGATTAATTCCGATTATTTTCTTATGAGTACAAATGCGATTACCACAGACGGTGAGCTGATTAATATTGATGGCAGGGCAAACCGTGTGAGTTTTCTCTGTTACGGACCGGAAAATGTGATTGTTATTGCAGGTATGAACAAAGTGGTAACGGACGTGGAGTCCGGTCTGAAACGGGTTCGTCTTACTGCCTGCCCGCCAAATGCAGTCCGACTGAACAAAAAAACACCTTGTGCAGTAAATGGTATGTGTGGAAACTGCTACGGTGAGGACTGTATCTGCAGTCAGTTTGTAGTGACAAGGCGCAGTGGAGTGAAAAATCGAATCAAAGTTATTTTGGTTGGAGAAGAATTAGGATACTAGAGAGTGAGAGCATGGCAAAACGAGTTTTTATAGCAGAGAAACCAAGTGTGGCGCAGGAGTTTGCCCGCATATTAAAGATAAATGGAAGACGGGGAGACGGATATCTTGAGTCGGAAGATACGATTGTGACTTGGTGTGTTGGTCATTTGGTGACGATGAGTTATCCGGAAGTTTATGACGCCGCTTTGAAAAAATGGTCGTTAGACACCCTTCCTTTTTTACCGGAGAAGTTTTTATATGAAGTAATTCCCGGTGTGAAAAAGCAGTTTGATACGGTCAGTTATCTTTTGAACCGTGAGGATGTGGATACCATTTACATCTGTACCGACTCCGGGCGGGAGGGTGAATACATTTACCGTCTGGTAGACCAGATGGCGCAGGTTTCTGCTAACAAAAAGAAACTTCGTGTGTGGATTGATTCCCAGACGGAAGAAGAAATATTACGCGGAATCCGCGAGGCAAAGCCGATGGCTGAATATGATAATATTAGCAGTTCGGCTTATTTGCGTGCCAAAGAAGATTATTTGATGGGAATTAATTTTTCACGTGTTTTGTCTTTGAAATACGGATTTTGGCTCAATGATACGTTAAAGGGGCAGAAGTGGACGTCCGTGTCTGTTGGACGTGTGATGACTTGTGTACTTGGCATGGTGGTAAAGCGTGAAATGCAGATTCGTGATTTTGTCAAAACGCCGTTTTACCGTGTGATTGGCAATTTTGAGTTACAGGGCAAAAAATTTCAGGGAGAATGGAAGGCGGTAGAAGGCTCGAAATACTATCAGTCACCGGCTCTTTACAAAGAAAATGGTTTTAAAGAAAAGGAAAATGCGCTGGCTCTGATTGATTCTCTGATGCAGCCGGAGCCGGTTTTATCGGAAATTGAGCAGGTCGCAAAGAAGAAGGAAAAGAAGAATCCGCCTCTTTTATTTAATCTGGCGGAACTTCAGAACACCGCCTCAAAACTTTTTAAAATTAGTCCTGATGAAACACTTTCGGTTGTTCAGGAACTTTATGAGAAAAAGTTAGTAACGTATCCGCGTACCGATGCCCGTGTTCTTTCCAGTGCGGTGGCAAAAGAAATCGGGAAAAACTTAAATGGACTGCAGGGGTATCCTATGACGGCATCTTTCCTGCCTTATATTTCGCAAAACCAGACGTATAAGGGACTTGAGAAAACACGGTATGTAAACGACAAACAGATTACCGACCACTATGCAATTATTCCGACCGGTCAAGGATTAAGTGCACTTTCACGTCTGGGAGAGTTACAGACAAAGATGTATGAAGTAATTGTCCGCCGTTTTCTTAGTATCTTTTACCCACCTGCGGTATATCAGAAGCTAAATGTAACGGTAAAGGCCGGAGAGGAACGTTTTTTTACATCAACAAAAGTTCTTTTGGAAGAAGGATTTTTGCCTGTTACCCAGTATTCTTTTACGAAAAAGAAGAATCCGGAAGAGATTCTATCGGCAGAAGAAAAAGAAGAGGAAAAAGAGGAGAGTTTTGACTTAAAAGAGGTACTTAATCTCTTAAAAAAAGGCACCTCTGTTTCTCTCACCGAATGTTCGGTAAAAGAGGGGGAGACTTCTCCGCCAAAACGGTATAATTCGGGTTCTATGATTTTAGCAATGGAAAATGCCGGGCAGCTCATCGAGAATGAAGAACTGCGAGAGCAGATTAAAGGAAGCGGCATTGGCACAAGTGCAACGAGAGCGGAAATTTTGAAGAAGTTGTTTTCCATTGAATATCTGAATCTGAACAAAAAGAATCAGATTATTACACCGACGCTAAAGGGCGAACTTGTCTATGGCATTGTATTTTGTTCCATGCCGGAAATGATTTCGCCGAATTTGACGGCAAGCTGGGAGAAGGGCTTAACCGGCGTGGCGGACGGCTCAATCAGCGAGGGTGACTACATGAAAAAACTCGAAGCCTTTGTGCAGCAGGTGGTACAGCGTGCAAAAGGCGGCGATTATCGTGCAAAACTGAATTCTTTTTATCGTTCGGTGCAGCCTCATCATGCAGGGGAAAACAAGAAAAAGCGAACCACGAGAAAGAAGAAAACGACGAAGGCGTAAAGTGAAAATGGAAAGGAGACATAAGATGAGAGTGAAAAGCAAAAAAAGACAGCGGATATGGATATTCTGTTTGATTATTTCATTTATGTTTCCTTATGTGCCGGGGAGGGTGTCGGAGGCATCGATTATAAGTAATGAGGAATGGAGTTATGAAGTAAATAACGGCTCGGTAACGATATATAAGTATTTAGGCTCTGGGAGTGAGGTTACGATACCGGACCAAATAGATGGATATCCGGTAACGCAACTGGTAGACTCTGCATTTGATTCAAATAATAATATTACAAAGGTGATTTTTCCTGATACAATTACAAAAATAGGAGAGTGTTGTTTTGCTTATTGCAGAAATCTCGAAGGGCCACTTGTGTTGCCGAAAAATTTAACGAGTTTGGGTGAAAGAGCGTTTGAATTTTGCAGTTCGTTAAGTGGAGATTTAGTAATTCCGGATGGTATAACAGAAATAGAATCACAGGTTTTTTGGGGATCAGGTTTTGATGGAGTCCTTACGCTGCCAAATAATCTAAGAAAGATTGGGTATGAGGCGTTTCGAGGCTCTGGTTTTAGTGGAACATTAATGCTTCCTCCCAATTTGAAAAGTATTGGTGAGGCTGCTTTTTTTCGCACAGACTTTGAGGGAACCGTTACAATCCCAAATTCAGTTACCAGTATAGCAAAGGATGCATTTTATGATTGTAACAACATTACTCGGATTAATTTGTCTAATCGAATAAAGACCATTGAACAGGGCTCTTTTTGTACATACGGAATGAAGGAAATTTATATACCAAAATCGGTGACAACTATTTCACGGGTTGCTTTTCGCGATGGACAAATCATAAAGATATTTGGGTATAAGGATAGTTATGCGGAAACTTATGCATTGGAGAATGGTTATGAGTTTGTCGATGTGGAGGCGGCAGAACCGGCGGAAATACCGACCACGGTGAATAATCCTATTGTGGCTGACGGGTACACCACATGGGATTGTGTATACTTTGGTAATTACTGGCAGAGCGATACGAATCGGGATGGCACTGCGGATCGAAAGGATGACAAACAGCCGATTAAATGGCGGGTATTATCGGTAGATGGTGATGATGCTTTTTTGTTGGCAGATAAAAATCTGGATAGCCAAGCTTATCATACAAGTGAATCCTATGTTTCGTGGGAAACCTGCTATTTACGGGAATGGTTAAATTATGCATTTTTCTATGCTGCCTTTTCTACAGAGGAGCAGAATGCAATTCGTCTAACAAGTGTTTATACACCGCCTCAATATAGTTATGAGAAAGCATGTACAACGGAGGACTATGTATATCTTTTATCACTTGATGAAATTCAAAATCCAGCCTATGGATTTGACTGTGAAGTTAGTCAGGGCATAAAAAAAAGAGAATCCAGAAATACACAGTTTGCAAAAAATCGTGGGGGCTGGTCCTCAACAACAGATGCGTATTTAGGTAACGGATGCTGGTGGCTTCGGAAAGGCGGACCGAGTAAAATGACGCCAATTATTACCAGTTTTGGTGCTACAGAGGAAGGTTTTAATTATTATGTAAATGATGAGAAGCCGGTTATACGTCCTGTGATTCATATAAATCTTTCATCTGGTCTCTGGAAATGGGCAGGTAAAGTACGAGTGTACGATGAAATGTGCGAGCCAATTATTACGCCGGAACCGACCGAGATTCCAGCAGAGACACCAACTCCTAAACCAACGGCGACAGCAACACCAACGGTAAAACCAACGGCAACGCCGACCCCGACGCCAACGGCAACACCGACCCCGACAGTAAAACCAACAGCAACGCCGACTCCGACCCAAACCCCAACAGCAACGCCGACTTCGACACCGACCCCAACGGAAACACCAACACCAGAACCAACGGCAACGGCAACGCCGACCCCGACGGCAACGCCAACCCCAACCCCGACGGCAACGCCGACCCAAATGCCGACCCCGACCCCAACGGCAACGCCAACTTCGACCCCAACACCAACTCCGGCACCAACTCCTACGTTGATACCGAAACCAACTTTCACGCCAACGGCATCACCGATACCGACGTCAACACCTGTGCGGGGTGCAGAAAAGCCAACAAATGCACCAATTCCAAAGCAAATTCGTGCGTGGCGGTTAAAGGGAGGAGAAGCTGCTATTGCGTGGAAAGTGGTGCCACAGGCATCTCAGTTTGAGGTGTATCGCAGCAGCAAAAAGAACGGAAATTATAAAAAAATAGCCGTTTTGCAAGGGCAGGTGACGCATTATCCGGATAGCAGGACAAAGCGGAATAAATACTATTTTTATAAAGTGAGAGCCCTATATCAGATAAACGGAAAAAGCGAATGGAGTGCGTTTTCCAATACAGTGAAAACGAAACGGACACTCTTACGAAAACCCAAAGTCAGAACAAGGAAAAGTAAACATATTTTGACGCTTACTTTTCAAAAGTATGAGGGAAGATATATAGATTTATATGTGGGGAAAAAGGGACGAAAAAAGAAAGCGGTAAAGCTGAAATCCAAGAGAATCAAAAAAACTCTGCGATTGCAGTATGCGGTTAAAGAGAAAAATGTATATTTGTATATCCGCACGTATCTGGGACATGGGAAGAAAAAGAGGTACAGCAAATTTGTGAAGAAAAAAATTAAGTAAATGGTGATGGTAATGGAGCAGCAAAACCAAATAAATAATCAATTTCTCCCTGTACACACAAAGTTGCAGGAGCGCTATGAGATACTTAAAGTGAACGGCGAGGGCAATTTCGGTATTACTTATATTGGCTGGGACTGCCTGCTGGAAAGTAAAGTAGCAATCAAAGAATTTTTTCCGGTCAGCCGCGTAAGACGTGATGTATCGAAGGGAGAGACGGAAGTTTATGTTTTTCAGGAAAAGGAATATGAACAGATTCTTGAAAAATATTTGGAAGAAGCGAGAAAACTTTCAAAACTGAATCAAATTGATGGAATTGTGTCTATTCGTGACTTCTTTTATGCGAACCATACGGCGTATATTGTGATGGATTACATTGAGGGAACCAGTATAAGAGATTATATTCAGGAGAATGGAACCGTATCAGAGCATGAAGTTAAACAAATGCTCAAACCGATTTTTAGCTCATTGTCGAAAATCCATGAGCAGGGAATTATCCACCGGGATATCAGTGCCGATAATATTATGATTACGGATGATAATCATGTGATTCTTGTGGACTTTGGATCCGCCAGACAGATTAATCTGGATGAAGATAAAAGCATGACGGTTATGATAAAGCGTGGGTACTCGGCACCGGAACTTTACCGGAGCCATGGAGAACAGGGACCATACACTGATGTTTATGCCGTTTGTGCAACCATTTATTATATGCTTACGGGAAAATCTCCGGATGAAGCAATTGATCGGATTTTGGAGGATGAAACAGAGTCTTTGGTGAAAATGAAAGGCGTGCGTGCTTCCAAGGAGTTTCGCCGGAATGTCATGAAAGGTATTTCTCTAAAAGCAAAAGAGCGTTTTGCCACGATGAAGGAATTAGAAAATGCTCTTTATACAGAGAAGAAAAAGAGCAGGGTGCTTGCCGGTCTGGCTGTTTTTATTATACTTGTCGGGTTGCTTGGAACATTTCTTTTTAACTCCCCAAAAGAGAAAGTGGCAACTGTTCTGAAAGAAAAAACAGAAGCTGTGACGAAATCGCCGGAGCCGACACCACAGATGTATAAAATGATTTCAGGAATTGGAAAAACAAAGCAGGAAATTTTAGAAACACTTCCCGGCTTAAAGGAAAAGGCAGTTACTGTAGCATGGAAGAGTTCTTATGATGAAAATTTCCAAAAAGGGTTTGTAATTGCACAAAGTATTCCGGTGGATACATCATATTCGAAAGAAAAAACAGTTCATGTAACCTTCACGTTAAGCAAGGGAGTGAAAAAGGTTATGGTTCCATCTGTTGTGGGAATGAACTACGAAGAGGCAGAAAAGAAAATAAAATCCAAGGGATTTACTTATAAAATTGTTTGGAAGGAAAAGCAAAATGGCAAGGCGTATGTTGTGCTGTCACAAAGTGTAAGAGCAGGAACAAAAAAGCGAAAAAAAACATGTATCAAACTTACAGTATGCAAAAGCATAACACCAAAGCTGACAACAAAACCAACGAAAAAGCCGAAAAAATATGATGGTGTAATAACTTATTAAGGAGCATGATATGTCACTTGAAAATGCATTAAAAGATTTTTTAAATAAAACAGATTTTGTCCGGTTTGATACCTTTTTTACAGGATTCATGCTAGGCGTTCCAAAAGACTGTTATACGGAAGAGGAAAGGAAACAAGCGTGTTCTCTTTTTCGTGAGAAGACAGATAAGAGAGAAATCGCTTCTTATCCGACCATTCGTAAGTGGTTTGGTTTAGGCGGAAAAACAAAGCCGGACCGTATGCAGATTTTTGAAATTGCTTTCGCCCTTTCTCTTTCGGCACAGGATGTAAACTTGATTTTAAAAGAGGGAATGTTTGAGCCGGGAATCCGCATTAATGATTATCGGGAAATTATTTTCTGGTTCGGTTTATTAAATCATTTGTCCTATGAAGAGTGTTGCGTGATGATTGAACAATTTGAGAGGCATATCAATTCTGACCTAGTCATTGTGCAGGCAACAAATACCGCCGAATTACTGTATGCTTTTGAGAACAACAAACAACTGTCAAAAGATGAGTTTATGGACTGGCTTGATTCGATTGCCGGTGTTTTCAAGGGATATGGGAAAACAGCATTGAATTATATGCTCAAATTGAAAAAACTGGTTGTTTCCTACATGCGGAAAGAATGGAAAATACTGCTTGAAAACATGCTTGCTTCCACTGATTTTGAAACTTGGAAGAAAAAGAAAAGAAACCGCCACAAATTATCCGAAGGAGAACAGATTCGGCAATATTTGTATAAAGAAAAATCACTATCGGATGAGAGACGCAAAGAAATTTTAGATATGGTTTCTTTCGTCTATTTTGAAGAGGATAATAACGTTCGTGTTCTCGCGGAAATTTTCCCGGATACACGTATTTCCCTTTTGCGTGACACCCTTTTACGTGGAATGACACAAAAGCATTTGTCGGATTTGTTAAACATTGCGAAGCAGAAAGAAAAGGATATGGAGCTAACAAGAAAGCGTTACGAACTTTTGGATTCAATGGAGAAAAATCCGGAGGCGGTAAAGCAGTTGTCACAGATTGAAAAAAACAAACGGGAGCACAAAAGACGCATGGTTCAAGTTGAGCGTGCAGATTTACTTCCATTCATACAGTACGTTGCCGTATTTCGTTATTTGGAAGAAATCAGTGCCTGCGGAAAAAAGTATGAGGCAAAAAAAGCAAAAGAGCAATTTGTCATTCTTGCCGACCAGATTCTTACCGCCTGTAATATGGCTGTTATCTCAGAAAAATATGAGCTCGATTCGTTGTTGTTACTTGGCTTTCAAGAAGATGACTGCTATTTGTACGAAGAACTGGCAGAACAACTGGTAATGATGAAAATGGATTAGGATAAATTTATTTAAAAAGAGCCTGTTAATCAGCTTGATTAGGGCTCTTTTTTTGATGCAAAAAGAGAACATTTGCCGGATAAAAAAACGGAAATTGATTTTTCTTTTGCTCGGTTATAATAACATTAGTTTAGGTAAAAAAAGGAAATTCAAGGGGATAATGACCGCGGATAACAACACAAGTATTGTGAAATTGATTGTGTTAGAATTAGTAAATAAAGGAGGATAAAAGATGAGTGCGGATTCATTTGAAGAAGAGACGAAGTATGCGGAAATTTATATGGAGTTTTCGGATTTGATTGGCGAGAGCAATATGAGAAAAGTATACAATCGTTATCGTGGTCTGAAGGTTGATTTTCCAAAACGGATTTATTCAAAAGAATATGTCGTGCAAATGCTTCGCAAATTTGAAGGGAAAAAGACAGTGTCTGAACTGGCTAAAGAGTATGATTACAGCGAGCGGTACATACGGAAATTAATCGCTCAGGTGAGAGATGAGGAAAATGACAGGAGGAAGAGTAATGGATGAATTTAAATGCCCAAAATGCAACTATACATTTTATGACATCGAAATAGAGGAGTGTCCGCATTGTGGATTTCCAATTCAATTGTTTATAGATAGGGAAATGATATTAGATGTTCAAGGAACTCTTGTAGGAGTTAGAGCAGCCTTGCATGAAATTGTAGAAGAAAGCAAAACGTCAAATTGGTATCGATGGGAAGATATTATGCCAATTTTAGGTCAATTTTTATATTATGCATCTATGTTAGGAAATGCAGAAGAATTTATTGAATATTATGCAGACGAAAATGACCCTGCTATTGAAAATTTAGCTTACATATATGAAGAACTTGATACGATTACAGATTATACCGCACAATTTTCAGACATGAATATCCGCAGAATTTTGGCAGAATATTATGGATATTGTGATGAATTAATGGTCGAGTATCTTCGTCAGGGAGAGGTTGAAAAGGCTCGTCAAAATTTAGAATTCATTCATTTGAAGTTTGAAAGAACAATCGCAAAGTATGATGAAATGATAGGTATCATTATGGATTCGAGCAACGAAATTATGAAGTATATGACTCAGGCAATTGATAAGTATTAAGAAAGGAAATGAAAAATGAAGAGAAAAATTTATGTATGGTTTGGAATACTATTTATGAGTTTTATATTAGTTGGTTGTGAGGAATTGGATACTGCTTCGTCTAATACGAATACAGAACAAACAAGTTCGGAACAATCAAAAAAAGCTTCAAAGAAAAAGAAAAAAAAGAAGAATAAGAAAAAGAGTAAAAAAAAGAAGAAGAGTGTAAAAAGGAAAAAAACGAAGAAGAAGAGTAAGGTACAAAGTAATAAAAAAAATATGGTTTATTATAATCCATTAGATGATGATGTAAAGGAGGTCAGGAAAGAATGCAAATCTGAATTTGAAGATATTTATGATGTTGATCGCGGCCGAGCATTTGATTCTTATTTTGCTATTTCAAAATGGAAAAGCAGGGAAGATGATGGAGATGTATATGTTGAGTTTTATGGTGTTTTTCCAGAGGAAAAAGACCACGAGTATGAGGAATCTCAAATTGAAAGCGGAATGAAGGTACATATTACATATGAGAAAACGAGTGCATTAGTTTGGGATTTGGGATGGAGTGTTCAAAGTGCATATTTATGTGATAAAAATGATGAATTTATTTGTATGCTAGATGGGGAAGGACAATCATCTTTGGAGGAAATTGCTTATGCATATTATTTGATGCTTACAAATCAATATTAGCCGATTAAGGAAGAGGAGGAACAAAAATGTTTGGCTCAAAATATTCAGAAAACGAGATGTCTGTTATACAATATGACGGAGGAAAAGAAACTTTTGTATGGAAATGTCCGATACAGGATTTTACAATGGGCTCTCAGTTAATTGTACATGAATCACAAGAGGCCTTGTTTTTGAAAAATGGAGAAGCACTGGATTTATTTGGACCGGGAAGGTACTTGCTGGAAACACAAAATATTCCTATGACAAGTCGATTATTTAAAATGCCAATTGAAAATGGACAGATTTTTCAGGCGGAAGTGTATTTTATTAATCAAACAGTACAAATGGGAATTAAATGGGGAACAGATAGTAAAATCAGGCTATTTGACCCTATGTCAGGTTTATATTTGGAAATAGGGGCTTGTGGTGAATTTAATCTTTGTGTTTCTGACTCACGGAAACTGGTTACAAAACTTGTTGGTACAGAAGCAACATTATCCCAATCACAGCTTCTTAGTACGGGAGGACAAGCCGGTAATGTTACAGGAATGCATGGATATTTTCGATCCATGATTATGACTTATGTAAAAAGTTTTTTGGCTCAAATTGTAAAAGAAAAAGCAATTAATATTTTAGAAATTGATAGCCGGTTAGAAGAACTTTCTCAGTTACTAGAAGATAAAATAAATGTGGCATTATCAGAATATGGATTACATATGCCGGAATTTTTTGTTACCAGAATTTTGACTCCGGATGATGATCCAAATTATAGGAGACTAAAACAGCAGTATGCGGATAAATATTTAAGAATACGAGAAGAGGAGATTCTTCGAGCAGAAGCGGAAGCAAGAGCGGAAAGAAAGGCTGTCGAGGCTGCAACAGAGGCCCGATTAAATATGATTCGCGCTCAGGGACAAGCAGAGGCATTAAAAATAAAGGGAGAGGCAGAGGCAGCTGCTTATCGTATGCAAGCAGAGGCAGAAGCGTCTGAAATGAAGATGAAAGGTTATACTTATGCAGAAGAAACTGCAAGAAAAGTTGGCGTTGGTGCTGTGGAAAATGGTTTTGGAAGTACAGGTGAGGGTGGCAATAATATAGGAAATTCGGGCTTGATGGGTGATTTGGTGAATCTTGGAGTTGGGTTGAGTGCTATGTCAGGAGTTATGGGGATGACAAAGGACGCAATTTCACCTCTTATGAATACGACGGGTGAGATGGGACAATCTGTATCAAATTTAATGAAGCCTGAGACACAAAATACGACTTGGTCCTGTAGTTGTGGAATGACTGGCTTGACCGGAAATTTTTGTAGTAATTGTGGAAAAAAGAAAGGAGAGAATACCAATGAAAAATAGCAAAACAATGTGGATTTTTTTGGGTATTATATTGGCAATTTATAGCTCTATTGTATGGATTGTTCCGTGGGAGAAAAATGGTTGTCTTGTTTTATCGTATATATTTACGGTTGTTGCATTTTTGTTCCAAGGAGTTGTTTGGAAAATTTCATGGGATAATTCGGAAACTGCAATGAGTAAATTTTATGGAATTCCCATTTTTCGTGTTGGCATTATATATTTGGTAGTACAAATTTGCTTGAGTTTTGTAGTTATTTTGCTTTCTAAAGTGATTCCTTATTGGATTCCAATTCTTTTGTATATTATTGTGTTAGGTGCTTTTTTGATTGGATTAATTGCAGCTACACAGATAAAAGAACAAATTGATCGAATGGAAACGGAACAAAAAAAGGACACAAAACTTATTAAGAAAATGCGTGTTGAGTCAGATTATTTATATCAACGCTATTCATCACAAGAAAAGCTGAAGTTGATTGCGGATAAAATTAAATACAGTGATCCTGTCAGTATGGATGAATTGGAAGATGAAGAAAAAGAACTGGCTTTATTGTTAACACAGATGGAACAATTGCTTCAAAATAATGAGGTTGAACGTTTTGAGTCGATGGTGGATGAGTTTTTGACAAAATTAGAAAGACGAAACAATCTCTGTAAAATGTACAAGTAAAGAAATGCTAGAACACTTAAGAGTATGGAGGATATCAGATGTTTTTTTATTGTAAAATGTGTGGTGGAGAATTAGAAGTAAATCAAGATGCGACGGTTGGACAGTGTCAATATTGTGGTACAAAGCAGACAATTCCTAAAACGGATAATGAAAAAATAATGAATTTATTTAATCGTGCAAATCATTATCGAATGAAAAATGATTTTGATAACGCAATGAATTCTTATGAAAATATCCTGAATGAGGATTCAAAAAACGCAGAGGCATACTGGGGATTATGTTTATGCCGGTATGGAATTGAGTATGTTAAAGATCCATTAACAGAAAAAATGATTCCAACTTGTCACAGAACACAGTTAGAATCAATTATTGAGGATGAAGATTTTATAAGTGCATGCGAAAACGCAGATTCTGTTGCGCGCTCGACCTATGAACAAGAAGCAAAACACATTGATAAAATACAGAAAAAAATTCTGCAAATTTCATCCAAAGAAGAGGACTATGATGTGTTTATCTGCTATAAAGAGGCAGATAATATGGGAGAGCGGACACCCGATAGCGTAATCGGACAAGATATTTATGATGCACTTACAGAAAAGGGAATACGTGTATTTTTTGCGCGTATTTCGCTTGAAGATAAAGTAGGAACTGCATATGAACCTTATATTTTCGCTGCTCTGCAAAGTGCTCCGATAATGATTACGATTGGAACCAAGCCTGAGTACATGGAAGCAGTGTGGGTAAAAAATGAATGGAGCCGTTTTTTGGCGATGATGAAAAAAGATAGTAAAAAAACGATAATTCCGGTTTACAAATTTATGAATCCATATGATATGCCGGAAGGATTTGCAAGAATTCAAGCTGTCAACATGGAAAAAATTGGTGCTATGCAGGATTTAGTTCATGGGATTGAAAAGATTTTGGGAAAAGATAAAAATAGGATTGTTGAAAAAGTAGTCCGTGTAGATGAAAATGCGAATAGTGCGTCAAAATATGCTCCTTTATTGGAACGTGCATGGATTTTTCTTGAGGACAAGAATTGGAATAAAGCTCGAGAATATGTAGAACGAGTTTTGGACATGAATCCAAAATGTGGGGAAGCGTATTTGATAAAAATGCTTGCAGGAATGAGCCTTAATAATCGTAATGCGCTAAAAAACTGGTCGCATCCACTTGACGGGTATGATGAGTACAAAAAAATCATGAAATACGGAGATGATGAGTTAAAAAATGAACTGATGCAATATAATAAAATTATAGTTGATAGACAAAGAAAAAAAGAGCAAGAACTGAATGAAAAAAGAATGAGGGAAGAAAGGGAATTATATGAAAGAAAGAAGCGAGAAGAGGAGGAACGAAAGGCAAGACTGGAGAAAAAAAGACAAGAGATATATGCCAAGTATGATGATACCATACAGTCTAATAGGAAAAAAGCGCAAGATTTGGAAAATGAAAAACATGAAATTGTAGAAAAAATTATTGCGTTAAATGCTAATAAAATCCAGATTAGTGACAGAAAAAAGGAACTAGAAAAGCAATATAACGAAGTGGCTGGAATTTACAATTCAGCAATGAAAAAAATAGAAACTAAGAAAGATAGAAGAGAGGGGGTTGGTGATATTATATCTTTAGGAATATGGGGAATAACGGCCTTAGCAGGGCTTGTTTTGGGGATAGCTGTGCCAGTTATATACTTTCCAAATAATTCTTCTGGTATTGCTGTTATATCTTTTTTGTTGTTGAGTTTAATTGTTGGAGTGGTCGGAGGATTTTTGTTAAGTATGCGCTTTGGGGATATTAAATTTTTCTTTGGTGATTATTCTCAAGCAAAGGAAAAAGT
>ERZ791645.754-NODE-754-length-25000-cov-8.606013_pt1 | contig 25000 bp, 13 predicted proteins | sample MGYA00509939_ERZ791645 | MGnify/ENA primary metagenome ERZ791645 (study PRJEB30046, sample SAMN00715249) | human gut metagenome | study: EMG produced TPA metagenomics assembly of the A metagenome-wide association study of gut microbiota in type 2... | reverse complement strand
AAGGTACTATTAAGCACATTGTTCCTAATGCTCCACATGACGGTAGTATTAGCACAGCAAGTAACTATTTCAGGGCAAGTGTTGGATGAGAAGAGCGAACCTCTGATCGGTGCTACGGTAAATATCGAAGGCACTACCAACGCCGTAATTACAGATTTAGAAGGAAAGTTCACTCTAAAAGCACTTCCTTCCGAAAAGATTGTCATCAGTTATCTGGGATATAAACCCAAGACAGTAGCTATCGGCAAGAACCGCAAGTTTAATATAACGCTGGATCCGTCAGTAACAGAAATGGACGAGGTAGTAGTCGTAGGCTACGGTAGCCAGAGAAAAAGCGACATTGCAACCGCTGTTGCGTCAGTTAATATAAAAGATATTGCCAAAAGCAGTTCGGCGCAAACCCTGCAAGCACTACAAGGCAAAATCAGCGGTGTGCAGATTATCCCGACAGACGGTTCGTTATCGAGCGGAATGACCTTCAGAATCAGAGGTGTCAACTCTATCACAGGCGGAACCCAACCTCTGTTTGTCATCGACGGTGTCCCCATGCCTACTCAACAGATCACCAATGAAGATTCCGAAACGGTGAATAATCCATTGTTAGGATTGAACCCGAACGACATCGAATCCATGGAGATTCTGAAAGACCCGTCGTCTCTAGCCATCTTTGGTGTTCGCGGCGCAAACGGTGTTATCATCATCACCACCAAGAAAGCAAAAGAAGGACAGACCTTGGTCAATATAAATACCTCTTTCGGTTTCAAGAAAGTGGTAGACAAAGTAAAATTAGTCAATGGCGCGCAATTCAAAGAACTGTATAGCGAACAGCTTGCCAACCAGAAGGATGACCCGTTCGATTACACCGGCTGGGACGCCAACACCGATTGGCAGGATGAAATCTTCCAGACTGCCTTTATCACGAACAATAATATCAGTATCACAGGAGCTTCTCCCAAACATAGTTTCTATCTGGGTGTCGGCTACTCTTACGAACAAGGCAACATCGAGCATGAGAAATTCAGCAAGGTGACCATCAATGCCAGCAATGATTATAAAATCACCGACTTCCTGAAAGTAGGCTTCCAGTTCAACGGCGCACGCCTTCTCCCTGCCGATTCGAAACAAGTGTTAGGCGCCCTCCGCTCCACCCCTATCGCTCCTGTATATAACGACGAGTATGGATTATACAGCGCTTTGCCCGATTTTCAGAAAGCACAGATCAACAACCCTATGGTAGATGTCGATTTAAAAGCGAACACCACGAAAGCTGAAAACTATCGTGCGTCGGGTAATGTCTATGGCGAAGTGGACTTCTTGAAGCATTTTACCTTCAAAGCGACATTCTCTATGGACTACGCTTCCAACAACGGACGTACCTATACTCCTATCATAAAAGTATACGACTCCACCGTCAAAGGAGATGTTTCCACTTTGGGAACAGGTAAAACAGAAGTCAGCCAGTTCAAGGAAAACGAGACGAAAGTGCAGAGTGACTATGTGCTGACCTATACCAACAGTTTCGACAACGGCAATCATAACCTGACAGCCACTGCCGGCTTTACCACTTATTATAACTCACTAAGCCGCCTGGACGGAGCGCGCAAACAAGGAGTAGGCCTTGTGATTCCGGACGATCCGGATAAATGGTTCGTCAGTATCGGAGATGCCGCTACGGCAACCAATGGAAGTACCCAATGGGAACGCAGTACCGTGTCTATGCTTGCACGTGTCATCTACAACTATAAAGGAAAATATCTGTTCAACGGGTCATTCCGTCGGGACGGTTCTTCCGCATTCTCTTATACAGGCAATGAGTGGCAGAATTTCTTCTCGCTAGGCGGCGGTTGGCTGATGACCGAAGAAGAATTCATGAAGGACATCAAGTGGCTGGATATGTTGAAGATTAAGGCCTCTTACGGAACATTGGGAAATCAGAATCTGGACAAGGCCTATCCTGCCGAACCGCTATTGACCAATGCCTATTCGGCTGTATTCGGTAAGCCGTCCATCATTTATCCGGGATATCAACTTGCCTATTTGCCTAATCCTACCCTCCGCTGGGAAAAAGTAGAGGCATGGGAAGCCGGATTTGAAACGAATATGCTTCGCAACCGCTTGCATTTCGAAGGTGTGTATTATATGAAGAACACTAAAGATTTGCTTGCTGAAGTTCCCGGAATCTCCGGAACAATGCCCGGTATCGGTAACTTGGGACAGATTCAGAATAAAGGTGTGGAAATGGCGATCACCTGGCGCGACCAGATCGGCGAATGGGGATATTCCGTCAGTGCCAACCTTACCACAATCAAGAATAAAGTAAAAAGCCTTGTTCAGGACGGTTATTCCATCATTGCCGGAGATAAACAGCAAAGTTACACAATGGCAGGTTATCCTATCGGATACTTCTATGGCTATAAGGTAGCGGGAGTCTATCAATCGGAAAACGATATCAAATCGTCCCCTGAGAATACACTTGCTACAGTTACTCCCGGTGACTTGAAATTCGCCGATGTCAATAACGACGGAAAGATCACTCCCGCAGACCGTACCATGATAGGTGATCCGACACCGAATGTCACTTACGGTTTCTCGCTCGGCGTGGACTACAAGAACTGGTCTTTTGGTATCGATATGATGGGACAAGGCGGAAACCAGATCTTCCGTACATGGGACAACTATAACTTTGCCCAGTTCAACTATCTGGCACAACGCATGGACCGCTGGCACGGAGAAGGAACATCCAACAGCCAACCGTTATTGAACTCCAAACATTCCATCAATACGTTGAATTCCGAATACTACATCGAAGACGGCAAGTTCTTCCGTATCCGTAACGTACAGTTAGCATATTCTTTCGACAAGAGCCTGCTCGCAAAGATACGTCTGCAAGCCCTGAAAGTCTATGTCAACATTCAGAACCTAAAGACATGGAAACATAACACCGGCTATACTCCCGAACTGGGTGGTACCGCTACCGCATTCGGAGTGGACAACGGCAGTTATCCCGTACCGGCAGTCTACACCTTCGGAATCAACTTAACCTTTTAAAACGATAATTGTATGAAACTGGATAAATATATATTTTCAACCTTTATTGCCGCTACCACACTGCTTCTGAGCAGTTGCAGCGACTTTCTGGACCGTAGTCCGCAAGGACAGTTCACAGAAGATGACAATCCGAACGCACTAGTGAACGGTAAGATCTATAATGTATACACCATGATGCGTAGTTTCGACGTAACCTCCGGTACACCCGCCTTCGCCATCCATAGTTTCCGCTCCGAAGATGCGGAGAAAGGAAGTCTTGCCAGCGACGGTTCCGATGTGGCCGAAATGTACGACGACTTCATCTACACTCCTTCCAATGGTCAGTTAGGTGCTTATTGGGGCAAAAATTACGCCATCATCTATCAATGCAATGACATTCTCGACGCTATCGCCGAAAAGGAAACAACGGGACAGACGGAAAGTGAAGACATCATCAATAAAGGAGAAGCCTCCTTCTTCCGTGCTTATTGTTACTTCAATCTAGTAAGAGCCTTCGGTGAAGTGCCTTTGGTGACTTATAAAATCAACGACGCTTCGGAGGCCAATATTCCGAAAACGACCGCTGATAAGATATACGAGCAAATAGACCGCGACCTGAAAACAGCGGAAGAGTCATTGCCTGAAACATGGAGTTCCGATTATACAGGACGGCTGACTTGGGGAGCCGCACGTTCTTTACACGCGCGTACCTATATGATGCGTAACGATTGGGACAATATGTACACCGCCTCCACCGACGTAATCAAGAAAGGCCTTTATAACCTGAACACCCCGTACAATAAGATATTCACAGACGAAGGTGAAAACAACAGCGGTTCCATATTCGAACTACAATGTACCGCTACTGCCGCCCTGCCGCAAAGCGATATTATCGGTAGCCAGTTCTGCGAAGTACAAGGTGTCCGTGGAGCCGATCAGTGGGATTTAGGCTGGGGATGGAACATGGCAACCGAACACATGGCGGAGGCATACGAACCGGGCGATCCGCGTAAGAATGCCACTCTGCTTTATTTCCGCCATTCGGACAGCGACCCTATCACTCCGGAGAATACGAACGAGCCTTACGGCGAATCTCCTGTTTCTCCGGCGATAGGCGCCTACTTCAACAAGAAAGCATACACCGATCCGGCTTTGCGTAAAGAATATACCAATAAGGGCTTTTGGGTAAACATTCGTCTGATCCGTTATGCGGATGTATTATTGATGGGAGCCGAATCAGCCAACGAAAAAGGAATTCCGGGAGAAGCTATCGACTACCTGGAGCAAGTTCGTGCACGTGCCAGGGGTTCTAATGCCAATATACTGCCCAAAGTGACAACTACCGATCAAGGAGAGTTGCGCGAGGCCATCCGTCACGAACGCCGCGTGGAACTAGGAATGGAATTCGACCGTTTCTACGACCTTGTCCGTTGGGGGATTGCCAAAGATGTGTTGCATGCGGCAGGAAAATTAAATTACCAGGACAAGAACGCCTTGCTTCCACTTCCGCAGACGGAAATTGATAAGTCAAAAGGAGTATTGGTACAAAATCCGGATTATCTATAAATAAATATAATAACATGATATACAAAAAGTTAAGTTTACTCATCCTATTGTTTGCCACAGGTCTTCTGACTGTATCGGCACAAAAGTCTCCACAGGATATGGATCGCTTCATCGACGTACTGATGAACAAAATGACTTTGGAAGAAAAAATTGGGCAGTTGAATCTTCCCGTCACCGGGGAGATTACCACCGGTCAAGCCAAAAGCAGTGATATTGCCGCCAAAATCAAAAAAGGCGAAGTGGGAGGACTGTTCAATCTAAAAGGAGTAGAGAAAATACGCGATGTACAGAAACAGGCAGTGGAAGGTTCCCGCTTGGGTATCCCATTGTTGTTCGGCATGGACGTTATTCATGGTTATGAAACCATGTTTCCCATCCCGCTCGGTCTATCCTGCACTTGGGATATGTCCGCTATTGAAGAATCCGCCCGTATTGCAGCTGTAGAAGCCAGTGCCGACGGCATTTCATGGACGTTTAGTCCGATGGTGGACGTCTCACGCGACCCTCGTTGGGGACGTGTATCCGAAGGTAGCGGTGAAGACCCGTTTCTGGGAGCCATGATTGCCGAAGCGATGGTACGCGGTTATCAAGGAAAGAATATGCAACGGAACGATGAAATCATGGCTTGTGTGAAACACTTTGCCTTATATGGCGCAGGAGAAGCCGGTCGTGATTATAACACCGTAGACATGAGTCGCCAGCGAATGTTCAACGACTATATGTTGCCTTACGAAGCTGCCGTCGAAGCAGGTGTAGGCAGTGTGATGGCGTCATTTAACGAAGTAGACGGAATACCCGCCACCGCCAATAAATGGCTGATGACCGATATTTTGCGCGGGCAATGGGGCTTCAACGGTTTTGTTGTAACCGACTACACGGGGATTTCCGAAATGATCGATCACGGAATCGGTGACCTTCAGACAGTATCGGCACGTGCCATCAATGCCGGAGTCGATATGGATATGGTAAGCGAGGGCTTTGTGGGAACACTGAAAAAGTCCGTTCAAGAAGGTAAAGTTTCGATGGAGACACTGAATACAGCCTGCCGTCGTATTCTGGAAGCCAAATATAAACTCGGATTATTTGATAATCCTTATAAATATTGCGACCCAAAACGTCCGGCACGTGACATCTTTACCAAAGCCCACCGTGAAGCCGCCCGCAGGATTGCAGCAGAAAGCTTTGTCTTATTAAAGAACGACAGCCCCGACGGGAACCCTAACGGAAATCCGCTATTGCCTTTCAATCCCAAAGGCAATATTGCCGTAATCGGTCCGCTCGCCAACAGTCGGACGAATATGCCCGGCACATGGAGTGTGGCTGCCGTGCTCGACCGCTCTCCTTCATTGGTGGAAGGTCTGAAAGAGATGACAGCAGGAAAAGCGAATATCATGTACGCCAAAGGGAGCAACCTGATCAGTGACGCCGCATACGAAGAACGGGCAACGATGTTCGGCCGTTCGTTGAACCGTGATGGTCGCACAGACCAACAGCTGTTGGACGAGGCACTCAATGTAGCACGCCGTTCGGATATTATCATTGCCGCTTTAGGAGAGTCTTCGGAAATGAGTGGCGAGAGCAGCAGCCGTACGGATCTGAATATCCCCGATGTACAACAGAACTTATTGAAGGAACTGCTAAAGACAGGAAAGCCTGTGGTACTGGTATTATTTACCGGCCGACCGCTTACGTTGACTTGGGAACAGGAACATGTACCCGCTATTCTGAACGTGTGGTTCGGAGGCAGTGAAGCTGCATACGCCATTGGCGACGCACTCTTCGGTTATGTCAATCCGGGTGGTAAACTCACTATGACTTTCCCTAAGAATGTCGGACAGATTCCTCTTTATTACGCACATAAGAATACCGGACGCCCGTTAAAAGAAGGCAAATGGTTTGAGAAGTTCCGCAGTAATTATCTGGATGTGGACAATGATCCGCTTTACCCATTCGGCTACGGACTGTCCTACACTACCTTCTCTTACAGCGACATCGACCTGAGTCATTCATCAATGGACATCACCGGCTCACTGACCGCAGCAGTAGAAGTTACCAATACCGGCACATGGCCCGGCACAGAAGTGGTACAGCTCTACATCCGTGATCTCGTAGGCAGCAGTACCCGCCCTGTGAAAGAGCTGAAAGGTTTCCAGAAGATATTCCTGCAACCGGGTGAGATGAAGATTGTCCGTTTCAAGATTGCTCCGGAAATGCTGAGATATTATAACTATGACTTGCAACTGGTAGCCGAGCCGGGTGATTTTGAGGTGATGATCGGCACAAATAGCCGGGATGTAAAATCTGCGAAATTTACTTTAAACTAAAGCGAAATCATTATGAAAGATAAATATCGAAGAATGTCAGAAATGGGTGCATTACCTCTCACACTTGTGTTTCTTGCGGCCATCATCCTGACTTTCGGAAATTGCAAAAACAAGGGTAACCAATCGGATGCGTCCGCTGCCGACACACTGACAGATGATGCCTTAATGGACACTGTCCAACGGAGAACTTTCCTTTATTTCTGGGAAGGTGCGGAACCGAATAGCGGCCTGGCTCCCGAACGTTACCATGTAGACGGGGTATATCCCCAAAATGACTCCAATGTAGTCACGTCCGGTGGCAGCGGTTTTGGTATCATGGCTATCCTTGCGGGGATAGATCGTGGCTATGTCACCCGCGAAGAGGGATTGGCCCGGATGGAACGTATCGTTTCCTTCCTTGAGAAAGCCGACCGTTTTCACGGCGCATACCCTCATTGGTGGTATGGTGACACCGGAAAAGTAAAGCCTTTCGGTCAAAAGGACAATGGAGGCGACCTGGTGGAAACCGCTTTCCTCATTCAAGGTCTCCTTGCCGTACACCAATATTATGTAAACGGAAATGAGAAAGAAAAAGCGATCGCCCAACGCATCGACCGTATCTGGCGCGACGTAGACTGGGACTGGTATCGGAAAGGCGGGCAAAATGTGCTCTACTGGCATTGGAGTCCGACGTACGGCTGGGAAATGGATTTCCCCGTACATGGCTATAACGAATGTATGATTATGTATATCCTTGCCGCTGCTTCGCCCACGCATGGAGTACCTGCCGCCGTTTATCATGACGGATGGGCACAGAACGGCGCCATCGTTTCTCCGCATAAGGTAGAAGGAATCGAACTGCATCTCCGCTATCAGGGAACGGAAGCCGGACCGCTCTTTTGGGCTCAGTACTCTTTTCTGGGACTCGATCCCGTAGGACTGAAAGATGAGTATTGTCCCAGTTATTTCCACGAAATGCGCAATCTGACATTGGTTAACCGGGCTTATTGCATCCGCAACCCCAAACATTACAAAGGGTTCGAGGCAGACTGCTGGGGACTGACAGCCAGTTATTCCGTAGACGGATATGCCGCTCATTCTCCCAACGAGCAGGACGATAAAGGCGTCATTTCTCCTACCGCCGCACTGTCATCCATCGTATATACTCCGGAATATTCGATGCAAGTGATGCGTCATCTCTATAATATGGGAGATAAGGTATTCGGTCCCTTCGGGTTCTACGACGCTTTCAGCGAAACGGACAACTGGTATCCGAAACGTTACCTCGCTATCGATCAAGGTCCTATCGCAGTCATGATCGAGAACTACCGGACAGGATTGCTTTGGAAACTCTTCATGAGCCATCCTGACGTGCAAGCAGGACTCACCAAGCTCGGTTTCAACACCAACAAGCAGGATGTGAGACAACAATAAAAAGGAATTACGGTTGGCGGGAGCGGGCTATTGAGCCCCTCCCCCACCGGTATTTCCATTTCCACCTCCTCCACCTTTGACATCGTTGTTGTCAATGCTTCGGGCAGCTTTCTTCACGCTCGCCTTCAGTTCTCCAATCCGATAGCTGATACTGAATCCATAATACCGGCTCGGATATTTACTGGAGCTCTTCGACATAAAGTTTTGTCCCTCAGTATGATTATTGTATGTCCTGTATTTCTCCACAAAGTTGTTACAATAGACATTCAATGACAGACGGTCTTCTTTCAAGAAAGAACGGCTCAAACCTAAACCATAGTAATTATAACCCGAACCTTTTCCTTGCAGACTAATATATGGTGTACTCCCTCCTCCATTCAGGCTCAGACGGATTTTCCAAGGCAAAGTATGCTGTATTCCTCCATAAGCGGAACCGCTCCACCCATAATTATGCAAATTCTGTGAAGGACTTCGCAAATCCCTGTAGTTTCCACGCCCGTTAATATAGATCCGCGTCTTGGAAGAAGCATTCCAGTTCACATAAAAGCTCAAACCGGTTTCCCTACTCTTCCCGATATTATCATAAGTACTGTACAGAGCACCTTGAGGAGCTTTATGGTCTCCATCAAAGATTTCTCCATTCGGGTCGGTAACCAAATGGCTGACCCTTTCGATACCATTATTATTGAAAGAATGGCGCAACGAAAGGTTGACATTGAATTTCGCCGTGAAATTGCTATAAGACAAATCGAACGAATGGCTTTTCTCACTCTTCAGGTTCGGATTACCCTGATTAATAAACATCGGATTCTGATTGTCAAAGTAAGGATTCAAGTTCCAGATTCCCGGTCGCCAAATACGCATATTATATCCTCCACGCAGATTCTGCGTCTTTCCAAGCTTGATACCTAACGAAACGGAAGGTACCAGATCGCTGAAATTCGTATTGAAATCCTCTCCCTGACCTACAATATACTTCACCCGTTGCACGGTCTGTTCATAGCGAAGTCCCGGTTTGAAAGTAAGCCCCTTATATTTCAGCGTATATCCGGCATAAGCCGAAATAATATGGTTCAGATGTCGATACTCGCTACTACGATCCTCGGTATATACATAATTTTCACTTCCTCCTTCGGCTTCATAAAACTTATTGTCGCTGGAATTACGGCGGACAATATACTTGGCACCCGTTTCAATCGTATGCAATTTCCCAATCGGAGTCGTGAAGTCCACTTGGAAAGTCTGTTCCATCGTATTCGTTTTTCCATCCGAATGGAAGTTCTTTAACAGGAGATTATCTACGATTTCCTGTCTGTCCGCCTCCGGTTCGATGTCCAAGTAGGTGTTATATGAATCATTTGTTTGAGGCTGTGAGTTTATTTTATAAGAGAGGGTAATCATCCGTTCCTTATTCTTCTTCGAGGTACGTTGGTAATCTACATTACCATTGATGGAATACCAAGAGCCTTTTCCATGATTATCCGTATTATACCGATAGGCAAAACTCTGATGGTCGGCTCCATACATGATGGAACTTCCGTCACTATTACTCTTATTATTACTGCCGTACATTCCGAAAGCCACCGTCAGCAGCCGTAACGTATCTATTTCGTAACTAGCCTCCAGATTTCCATATTGAAAGTTCCCTTTCGACTTGGAGCTGCTTCCCGATTCCAGATACTTCTCTTTGTCCGATTCATAATTTTCCCGGTAACTGTCGGAATAGCTACGCGGACTGTTGTTATAATTATAGTTGTAATTGGCGGAGAGGGTCAGTTTTCCTTGTTTTATCATGGCATAGCTACCCGCACCCACCCCGTTATTATTGGCATTTCCTCTAAAAGTAGCCGTATATCCTTCAAATCCGCTACCCACCGTAACAATATTCAGAATACCTCCGATCCCCTCCGCATCATATTTAGCGCCCGGTGAAGTAATGACCTCAATATACTTGATTGTATTTGCCGGCATACTTTTCAACACCTCTTTCGGATTGTTGCTCATCATATTGTTAGGTTTCCCATTCACGTGTATCTTGAAACTGCTGCTACCGTTTACCTGCACATTATCCTCTCCGTCCACCGTTACCAGAGGAACTTTCCGAAGCATTTCCAATATACTGTTCGATTTTGAATCCGGATCATCTTCAATGTTGTATTCAATCTTATCCACATCCACTTTAACCAAAGGCTTTTGTGCGACGATTTCCACACCTTTCAACACATTGTTAGCCTCCGAAGAGTATAAAGTCCCCAAATCAACCACCCTCACCGACGGTTTTAAAGCAAATTCTTTCACGATAGGAGATTTGCCAATAGAGGAAATCGTAATAACATACTCACCCGAAGCCACATTCAGTTTTTCCTGAAAGTGTCCGTTCGCTCCGGTCACCGCCATTTTCACGGCCTTATTCGGAGCATTCTTCTTTGTAATCCTGATTGTTGCATACGGTTCTCCTTCCTGAGTTAAGGAATCCAATAGTATCCCTTTAACAGTAAAAGAAAGAGGAGCAGATTTCTGGGCCCATCCCAACGCAGATGTAACGAACATGAATAGTAATAGTAGCAATAGTCTGTGTTTCATGACTAGAATTATTTAGTTTTTTATTAATCTTCCCTTTACTGTTTATTTGTTTTAAAGCCTCTTCCGGAGTACCGTCCACCTTAAATTCAAAAACATAAATGGCATCTTACATCTTTAATTCCGTCTTATCTACATAGACGTTATTATTATTGCGTAACTGCTCAAAGTTTTGTATTCCTATCGGATATATTCTAAAAGTATTATCCATGTCTGTCTTTATTAAAGTGAATCACAGGCAAATATAGGTATTTACAGACAGACCGCAAACAGTAGATAAAAAAATAAATGCACAGATTCGAAATAACATCAAGTTATTCAAATCTATGCATTTACATTGCAATATACGACAATAAAATTAACGTATCTCTTTCAAAAAATAAATCAATACGGGGAAGTGATCACTATATCCATTAATAAAAGTATTACTGGAGAACGTACGCCACGGATATCCTTTACGTTTTCCTTCCTGTGTTGTCAGGAAATCACGATTAAATATTTCCGCTTTCCAAAATTTTAGAGTCGATCGGTCTTTACCCAAAAGATTACCTGAAATAATCAACTGGTCAAACAGATTCCATTTGTCCTGATAACATAAGGAACCAATACCACGGTCAAACAAAGGCCATGTGGCATTAAAATACCCGTCCAGTTCTGTATCTTTTGCTTTCCGACGAGCTTGCAATACATCTTTTGTGCTTTTATTATTCGGATCATCGTTCATATCTCCCACGATTACCACTTTAGCATTAGGATCAGCAGCATGAATGGAGTCTGCTATATGTTTAGTTATAGCAGCAGCGGCCTCTCTATAAATTGAAGAGCGGTCACCACCATAACGAGAAGGCCAATGATTCACAATCATGTGAAAAGACTCTCCCGCCAATAATCCACTGACCAACAACTGATCGCGTGAACGGAAATTCGGTTGTGAAGGCATTACAAAAGGATACGTCTTTGACGAAAGCAAAGTGAATAATTTAGGATTATAAAGACATCCCACATCTATCCCACGACGGTCAGGAGAATCATAATGCACAATCTCCCATCCCATTGAAGCAAGCGGCTCAGTCTTCACCAAGTCTTCCAGCACTCGACGGTTCTCTATTTCGGAAACACCAAGAATAGCCGGTCCACCCGGACATTTCTCACGGGCCAACTTAGCTATGACCTTTGCCATATTCTTCAGTTTCTGCTGATATTTCTCCGGTGTCCATGCATAAGGACCATCCGGCAGAAACTCATCATCACCCGGATTGTTGGGATCATCTTCCGTATCAAACAGGTTCTCCAAATTATAAAAGCCTGCGGAATACACACCCAAACGAGTTTGCCCCATCAGTCCTACCGATAGAGCAAACAATAAAACATTCAATAATACAAGTTTCTTCATTAGCTATTGTAATTATTGGAATCTAAACTCTTTGTTTCCAACTTTACTTAGTTGGCTCCGGCTTGATAGTATCACCGCCTCCACCACTTCCGGGAACTACTAATTTCACATCAAACAGACGTAAACCTACTGTATTCTGTACTGATGAAGAGAACTCTAGTTCTGTCGAAGCGCTAACAGACACATTCTCTATTTTCAGTTCAAACGGTTTGTTCGCCTCTCCATTAGATTGCGACACAACTTTGGAGGGAACAGACAATTCCACCCCATTGCATTTCACTTTCAAAGCAGCTAGGTCCTGAGTAGTACCCGCATCATACACATTCGCTCCCACATTATAGATCAAAGTAGCCGTTGTAGCTCCACTTATCACAATATTCTTGATGATAAGTTTTACAGTACTACCTTGAAACCATATATTGCCATCACCGCTATTAGAACGTGCACTCAACTCATCCAAATCACCATCGAACATGGAATTAGGATTATCAAATGTATTGGAAGCCGCAGCGTTCCACCATTCGGTTACTGATACCCATTTACCATTAATTTTATCAGGTGACTTAAACGTTTCCTTGAACAATATCGTTTCACCGGTTTCTCCACCTTCGCCACCGCCTTCCTCCGGATCAATTCCATCAAAGCCGAACACGTCTGAACGGGCAGGAATGGAAATCTGCCACGTGCCTTTAAAACGTCCGAGAATACCCACCACAGTTCCTGTTCCAACCGGCAGTTTTTCTGCCGCAAAAGAAGCATAACTACTTGTACGCACCATAATCACGTTACCATGAGCATCTTTCAGATTTTCCTCTCCATACTCTTTTGTTTCTACTTTGGCAAATGTATTCTTGCCACCATTTTCGAAATGAACACCTTCCAATTGCACCAAGCGGTACGTCATGCGGTCCACATCTAGATTCACCGTACTAATATCCGTTATCACTTCCGGTTTCACATTATCTGCAGACGGCCACCCGTTCTTCTGTACACGTTCCTTAAAATCGGTCATAGTCAAACGATACGCGCTACCACCATTCGGATCGCCCAATTGCTGCTGCTCGCCATACACAGACACACACAATCCTTTCAGATTAACAAATACTTCCTGCCCACGACGATAGAAATTGCTGACATTACTTTCGTCCACTTGTATTGGTATAGCTCCTGTTTCATCCTGTACGATAACCTGTTTGTAAATATTGCCAGACTCATCGTTTCCAGATATATACGCACGTAATATCCAATCGTTATTAATTGTTTCCGGCTTATCTTGCGTAGCGTTTTTGCTGTTCGCTTTCAGATCAGCAATTGTAATGTTCGCCGGTGCTCCGGTATAAACGGGCTCATCCAATGGAGGAGCATCATAATCGCGTTCACAACCGGTCAACACTGCGGCAGCCAACACTAAAAAGGAGAATATTTTCTGAGTCATTTTCATATTTGTTTCTATTTAAATCGTTATACTCTTTTTGCTCCGTTTAGTTTAAAAACGGTAGCTGATGTTCGCAAAACAGTTGATACCCTGCATATAATAATATTTATTAGGGAACAACAACGGGTTCACCAAAGTTCCATCGGAACCAAACACACGTGCCTGTTCGTATCCTCCCGTACGAATATCACGCTTATTGAGCACGTTATTGACCGAGAGGTTGAAGTTAATAGACTGCCGATTACGCAGATAGAAGATCTTACCTACTGAAAGGTCAAGCGTGCAAGCACTCCCGATGCGTTCCTGTGTGGTCATTGTCTGATAAGTATTCCATTGCTCCGGAATCGTAGGATCCACCGAGTCATACACACCTTCCATGCGACGAGCTGGTGCCACATCAATATAGTTACGTCCAAAAGCATTAAGATTAGCGCCCAAGAACCAGTAGTCAATGAAATAGCGCACTCCAAACGTACCGGCAAACTGTGGCGTGCCGGATACATATAAGTTCTTCATATATACTCTCGAAGTCTTATCACCCTGTGTAGCCTCGTAGTTTTCCACAGCCATTGGATTGTTGTTATAATAGTATTCCGAAATAGTACCTGCTAAATCAAAGCTCCAGTGATCATCCAACTTATAAGTGGCCCCCAATTCAATACCACGATGTATACGGTCCACACCATAAAGCACGTGATTGAAAAAGTTGGTTCCGTTAAAATAACTACTACGCTCCATTTGATCATAGAAGTTGGTCTGATAGAGAGAAACACGTCCCGTGAATGACGGCAATGAGAAAATATAATTGACATCGGCAGAAAATACTCTTCCGCTCTTTAATTCCTGCCCATTTTCCACATCTTCGGAAGTAAAATCAGAAATACGAGGAGAAAGGTAAGCGTTGTTAGCCAACGGAGCTTCCGTACCATAACTTACATTGGCGGTCAAGAAATGACGACCGTTGAACTTATACGTCAATCCGGCTTTCATTGCCATATCTACAAACGAATGTGTTCGTCCCTTGCCGTAAGAATTCTCCGGGTAGCGCCCGTTCTTCATCTTACCATCACGATAGAAGCTTGTATAGCTGACTTTCGCTCCATAATAGAAGTCTACTTTAGCATACTTGTGCTGATTCATTATCCACGCATTCGCTTTGAAGATGTTCAAGTTGAAGTTATAGCCGAAGATACCTCCTTCATACACTTTACGATCGGGGCGGTTCAAGTCGTTCTGCTTACTGTCAAGATTGTCGTAAATGTCTCGCTCGGCATACTTGTCATAGTCCATCACATACGATGCACCCAATAAGTCGTCTACCGTCTTGAACTGGCGTGAGAGAGTGTGGCGCAGTTCTGCACCTGCTGTCAGCCAATTATGTTCACCCAATTTCGTATTGAAAGTGGAGTTTAAGGTTGTCTCAAACAAGTCGCTGCGACGTTCTTCCACCATATATTGCGCTCTTCCATCAGGCTGTGCGTAATTAGCAAGGTACATTTCATCCCAATTGACCTGTGTGACACTTGTATTATTACGTCGCCATAACAGTTCTACATCTTCTGCTGCTTCGGTAGATACCATAATTTCTTTAGCAAACGGAAGTTTACGGTAATAATCCGGACGAGGGTCAGAAGCATTGTACCAGTTCAACGCCGTGTTACCATAGCGTCCGTAGTGTACCCCCAATCCCGTGACGAGTGAAGACTCGTCATCAATCTTCCATACGTGCGAAAGCACCAGTGTAGGGTCGAAAGCCATTACGACTTTCGCATTTCTTTTCTTTCCGTTCTGGTAACCCCAGTTCGGATTGTATTGGTAGTTGTCCACCAACTCACACGCCTGTTGGTAGGTGGCACTCTGCTGACCACGTTGCACGGGAGAGCCGAAAGTAACGATAGAGAAACTATGTTCCCCATCTTTCCATTGTTTTTCAGCAGAGAGGGCATAAGAAAAATTGCGATAAAACGTTCCGTCTACGGCTCCTTCATGCGAGTATCGTCCGCCCACAGAAGCGGCAAAAGCCCACCCGTTGTCAAGCAAGCCCGTAGAGTGAGTTACCATTGCCCGCAAATAATAATTTCGGTTGGCATAGGAAAGTGTAGCCTTCGTGCCGGGAGAGATTGAAGAAGCACGCATATTAATATTTTCCGTACCTCCGATAGAACCATAGGTGAAAGCGGAAGGACGATTATAATTCACCACATCGCCATTGCGAGTCATATCGTTCAACGCTCCTATGGATGAATAGTTGAAAACACCTCTCAACTGGTCGTTGAAATTAACTCCATTGATATATCTTTGCTCGTAGATGTTCTCGTATCCTCTGACACGAAAACGCATAGGGGATAACTGATAAGAAGCCTTATTCAGATAGACATCATTAGAAAGTATGACTTTCGAACTAATTTCCTGCGAACCGCTCTCTACATCATCGTCCACCGATGCCTCGTCGAGCACTCCAATCAATGAAAGATTATCAGTGATGGTCAGTTCCACCACCTCAATGTTGCCAAGATCGGTCACCATGCCTTCGGTCACTTCCGCCAATATGTTTTTTGGAGTGATGCCTACAGAATTGAAGATTAGCACATCTTTCCCTGGTGACACTTCATCAAAGAAAAAAGCTCCTTTCACATCAGTTCGTGTTTGACGATTCTCCCCGTTTAGAGTGACAATAACTCCGGGAACGGGACGCTTACTATCCGCACCAATCACGCAACCTTTTATCCCTGTGCCTGTTCGCTGGGCAAAAAGAAAGGAGGGGAAAAGAAGTGCCAGTAAAAGCACTAAAGTTTGTTTCATATATGAACTATTAATTTGTTTGCAGAGAGATAAAGCCGCTATTTTCATTCAGAGCCATTTACGCTTATATCATCACTCTCTTTATGTATGAATAAAAGAGGGTGTACCGACAGGATTTAAAACACATCCATTAGCACGCCCTCCGATAAATTTAAGATTTATTTACCTGTACCTAGCAGTTTTATACTGTCAATACGGAAGCCCACCGTATTAGCTGCATCCGAAATAAATTCAATATAAGAAATTCCATCGGGTACATTCAATTCTACTGTCTGATATTTGTTTCCGGTAGTTATGGCTACATCGGGCACTGTCATCATCGTACCGCCACAATCCACTTTAATGATATTCTGATTAGAAGTATTATTTGCAGCAATAGAATAGCTTAACTTAAGATTGGTATAATTAGTCACGTTGAAACCGGAGATTCTCAACGCAGCTGGTTTTTCTATGGTAGTGGTATAAGCCGGGAACCATACATTATTGGTTGTAGTAGCAGTTGCTCTGACATCTCCGTTTTGATATTGACCGGCAAAACGGTCATTAAAAGTCAAGTTCGGATTATCCCAACCAGTATAATCATTAATTTTGGACTTAGTTGAGCCTAAAGGTTTAGCGTCTCCGCATGTCTCCAAAAAGATTACCTCTTCTTTTCCTGGTTCCGGAGTCGGATCAGGATTCGGGTCTACATTACCACCTTCGCCACCATCGGCCACCACTTTCACATTCTGAATCTGCCAAGTTGCAGAAAATGTTCCATTACAAACATACTTAAAAGCAAACTTAATTGACTTTCCTGCATATTTAGATAAATCAATATCACCAGAAGCTACATAATTATAATCAGCACCAGTTCCATAAGCAGGAATTGTCAACTGCTCCCATTGTTCAGCAGCAGCTTCTGTAGCCCATAAAGTAAGTACCCCTTGACGCTGTGTCAAATCAACCTTGCTATAATTATCACAATGCATAAATGTCAAAGTAGCTTTAGTAGCTTTACTCAAATCAACAACAGGTGAAATCAACCAACTTTCGCAAGCATTACTTGTATTATTATAAAAACCGGAAGCTTTCATATAGCCTACATTTTGATATGCATTATGTGCCCAAACAAAATTCATTCCGCCCAAAGCCTTATTGTTAATAGTAAATGCTCCCTGACCTGCATTGAACGATTCATCAAGTAGTACTACCTCTGACGGTTCCGGAGTATCCGAACCCTCACCAAAGTCCACATTGATGTCACCGCCAGTCACTTCATTCCAAGGTGAAATAGTAGCCGCATCCATCGTAATGACCGGCTGACCATTTTGGTCACTCAGCTTCACATTGTGCGTATATTTGCTACCACCCACCAATTCAGTCTGTGGATAGTCAGCTTCAAACGTCTTGCCATTCAGTACAAACACCACCTTCACGCCTGTCAACGCAGCAGCAGGAATCATAATTGCGCTGGCTTCTGCTCCGTTCACCAAAGCCCTGATATCAGTAGGAGCTGCTTCATTTGTCAATGTTCCGTCTGCCAAAGCAAAATCGGCAGTCGTATTCAACCCCTTGAAAGTAATAGTTAGTCCGTCAAGCGAAGGAACCGTAGCGTCTTTTGTGATGTTAAATACAATTTGACTCAACTTGTGTGCAAACTGCAATTGCGGATTATTAGTCGTACCTTTGGCAAAGCCCGTAGCATTGTTAGAGTAAAGCAGGTCGATATCCGCCGGTTTGGTCTGGTCCGTCACGTTCACCTTATATAGATTACCAGTCAGCGAAGCAGCATACGGATAGTAAGCCACAAAATCCACTGTACTTCCATCGGAAGGGTAATACAACGCACTTTCCGCATTACCAGCAGTCAATATTCCATTCGCATCAGTAGTATGCAATTTGTTGGCAGCCAACGCCGCATTCAAGTCACCTCCGGCAGCCTTCATGAAAATTCCCACTTTGTCGCCTACCGTCCATTTGTTTTCCACGGCCCTCGTCATCCCCTGAATAGAGGCATTAAAACTAATAGGCTGACTTCCGTCATTCCATACACTTTTATCATCATTGTCCACACAGGCTGTGAAAACAAGGGCTGATAATGCGCCCATACATAAAAGATTAGTTAGCTTCATAATCATCAATAATTAGTTAAACGTATATAGGTCTAAACTTTTGTTGTTATCTCCATTGGCTCGTATTCAGTGTAGCCTTAATGTCTGCCGAAATAGACGGAAAGAAGGTAAAACCTGTTTCTTTTTCTAAAGTGCTCACAGACCTTGCATAATTCATATAATTTTCTTTGGATACAGTTCCATCATTTGGTATTTTAAACGCAATAGTATAAAAAACGCCACCTAATTTACGTGCTATCGCTTTGTAATAGTATTTGGGGACAGCCACATCATTTCCAGCAGCATCCACTTCATATTCAACAGCTTCACTTTCTGTATTTCTAGCCATAGCCCCCGTCACCACAAAAACAGTGTCTACATTGCTTCCCCACCCGCGAACGGCAGCTTCCAAATCTCCCCAAATATCTCCATTCATATCTTTATTTTGTGGGGTAGCATTGGTATAATAGAAAGTTGTCGCATTCATCGCTCCATTGCCGGTTCTATCTTTGCTCGGAATCTGATGTCCTCTATTATAGTCTCTACTATACATATCTCCAGCCTTCTTAAAATTAGCTTGCAATGAAGACGAAAGTTCCGGATCGGGTATCCAATTATCCTGTCTTTGGAAAGTCCCTACACATCCGTTATAGATTGGATATGCTACCCAATAAGCCATTCGCAAATCTGAATCATAAAGCAAAGAATAATTTCTGGCTGTGGGCTTATCGGGCATATAATGATTAAGATAATGAACATTCGCCTTATCCATCATAGTCTTCGTAATGACTGGCGTTTCTCTCCACTTAGCATAACCGGTCGCTTCATCAGGAACGATTGGCGAACCTCCCCCCTTCACTGTAACAGCAAAGACATATTTTTTTCCGCTATCCAGCGACTTAATAGTAGTAGGCAATGCAAATTTATGCGTTTTACCGCCTAGTCTCAGTGTTATTTCAATGCCGGAAGTTGTGGCAACCGGTAACAGTATAGCTTCCGCTGCATTTCCTGCACGACGCATAGCTATTGTACCGACAGAAGCTTCATCTACAGTCAGCTGCCCATTGGTCAGATTAAAATCAGCCTTTGTTTTCACACCCGATATGGAGGCAGTGAGTCCCGAGAAGTCCGTACCATCCGAGCTGCTGATGTTCATCACCAAACTCGACAATTTATGATAGAATTGGAGATTACCCGTAGGAGAATCAGCCGTACGTCCCGTCAAGTTGTCTGCATAAAGTAAGTCAATGTTCTCCGGCTTGGCCTGATTAGTCACGTCTACCTTATATATATAGGAATTTATTGTACTTTGATAGGGATAATAAGCAATAAAATCCACAGCACTCCCGTCTGTCGGATATTCTAACGTTCCACTAGCAGGGCGAAAATAGCCATCATTCTTGGCAGTTACAAAAGAGATATTGTCAGCTCCATTCACTATCGCATCGGGATTCAAATCCATACTTTCCTTTTTCATATAAATACCGATATGATCTCCCGCTGCCCATGAAGAACCTCCAGCACGGGTTAATGCTTCATCTTCCACCACCGAGAAGAAACGTACCTGTTGCGATTTCACGCTTTCCGCCTGTGGCAAACTTTCTTTCTCACAAGAGCCTAAAACCATTAGTAGCACTAAGCCCCACAAAACATTACTCTTTTTCATCTGTCTTTATTTAAGTTATCTTTATTCAAACTTAACCCAAAAGGGAAAACGCCATATTACATTAAGATTACAACTACGGAGCATATACGCCTTATTTATCCGTTATTTCCCTCTTTTCTAAGCTCCTGTCCAAATGCAGAAGAATCGAAAACAAATATAACAAACACTAACGAAAGAAACAACATAAAAAGCAAAAAAATCACATAAATATAAGAATTGATAGAAACCACTCATTATATAACAGTAAGATCCACATCAGATTCATCGGCTATCATCCTATCGGGAGAACTTAAAGTGGGCAGATCAGCAACGTTTATAAATCATTGCATATTTATGACGAGACTTCTCAGCCAGGTTAGGTATCGAACTAAAGTTAATGGTTAGCAGCAATGTATATTAATGTAAATCTCAGCAGCCTTCACCTTTTCGCTACAACGCCCTACCCATAGGCTATAACGGGTGAAGGGCAACTCTTTCACCCACTTCTTCAATGTTCCGCCCATGCTTCCTCTTAACAATATGGATATAACACGATTATATTTTACAGATACTTGCCCTTCCTCTTCGCATTTTATATTTATCACAGCTATGATAAGTACTTATCATAATAATGACACTTACTTATCACATACATGATGAAATATTATCATATATGTGATAAGTAAAAGATACGGGTAGCGAATACAAAGCTTGCCCAAGAGACAAACAAAACTTAGCTAATAAAAGTAGATAAAATGCTTTTAATAATTTCAAAAGAAAGAGAACGCAGCAATTTGCAACAGGAACCGTTGAAAAGTAGGTGAAGATACCACCCTTCACCCGCTAACACCGATAAATAAAGCGTTGCAGCGAAAAGGTGAAGGGGAAAACAAACTTGCAATATCGTCCTGACTTTATCAATACGCCAATCACTGCCGGGTCACTCTGTTTTCCATGTTCATCATCAGTACACTAAATTCAATGGTGGTCTGCCAGCCATTATAATAACACAATCCAAATCGCCAAACAAATGTACGTTAGAACTAACAGCAATACGGATTTTGTTTTTTGAGTGGAAAAGTGGTAAAGTCTGGAAAAAAATCGTAGCTTTGCAATAACTAAATAAACAGATAGATATGGAACAGCAGGACAGATATATACGGTTTGACTGGGCGGTGAAGCGCCTTCTCCGTCAAAAAGCGAATTTCGACGTACTCGAGGGATTCTTAACGGTCCTTTTGGGTGAAGAAGTGAAAATCATTGAACTGCTGGAAAGCGAAAGTAATCAGCAAAGCGTAGATGACAAGTTCAATCGCGTGGATATCAAAGCCAAAAACAGCAAAGGCGAAATCATCATAGTAGAGATTCAAAATACGCGTGAGTTGTATTACTTGGAACGTATCCTTTACGGTGTCGCCAAAGCAATCACAGAACACATTTCTCTTGGCGAACGCTACTACGAAGTGAAAAAGATTTATTCCATTAGCATTCTGTACTTCGACATCGGAAAAGGAAATGATTATTTATATCATGGACAGAATAGTTTCACCGGAGTACACACCGGAGATCGGCTTGAAGTAACAACAAAAGAAAAGGACGCTCTCGTCCATAAACTTCCTGCTGAGATTTTCCCAGAGTACTTCCTTATCCGCGTAAACGAGTTCAATAAAGTAGCAGTCACTCCTTTAGAGGAATGGATTGAGTACCTAAAAACCGGCTGTATCCGTTCAGACACCCAAGCTCCCGGTTTGGCGGAAGCTCGCAAAAAGCTGATTTATTATAATATGTCTCCTGCAGAACGCCATGCTTATGACGAACACCTGAGTGCCATCATGATACAAAATGACGTGTTGGATGGAGCTAAATTGGAAGGGCGTATGGAAGGGCGCATGGAAGGAAAAATGGAAGGGTGTATAGAAATAGCCCGAAATCTGAAATCAATGGGATTGGACACAGAGACAATCCAAAAAGCGACAGGATTATTACCGGAAGAAATTCAGAAGTTATAAATGACCTCTAAGCATATAATTAAAGTAAGACTGTCTTCTTTTTACCTATTAGAAGACAGTCTCTTTTTATATCTAAGAAAAGTGAAATTATTCATTCTTCATTTAAATAATCTCTATCCCCTTCTCCTTGCAAAGTTTCAAGCCAAGATCTTTCAGTCTGAATTTCTGAATCTTGCCACTGCCCGTCATCGGGAATTCATCCACAAAGAAAATATATTTGGGGATTTTATAACGAGAGATTTTATTTCTGCAGAAGTCACGCACATCTTCTTCCTGCATTGTCACACCTTCTTTCAGAATGATAAATGCACCGACAGCCTCTCCGTATTTCTTTGACGGAACACCGGCTACCTGCACATCTTTCACTCCATCAAGTTTATAAAGAAACTCTTCGATTTCACGTGGATAAATGTTCTCTCCACCACGAATAATCATATCCTTGATACGCCCGGTAATCCGATAATTTCCATCTTCATCCTTAATGCCCAAGTCGCCCGAATGAAGGAAATTATTCTCATCAATGACTTCCGCCGTAGCTTCCGGATTCTTATAATATCCCTTCATGGTGTTATATCCACGATTACACATCTCACCCTGTACACCAACCGGACATTCCTCACCCGTCTCCGGATCAATCACCTTCACTTCCGTAAACTCAAAATCACGCCCTACCGTATTACAGCGCACATCAAATGAATCATCTATACGGGTAGCCGTCATACCGGGAGCCGCTTCCGTCAATCCATATACACTGGTCACCTTCATATACATCTTTTCTTCTACCTGCTTCATCAATTCGACAGGACACAACGAACCCGCCATAATACCGGTACGAAGACAGGACATATCAAAGAGGTCAAACATCGGGTGATGTAGTTCGGCAATAAACATAGTAGGTACTCCATAAAGAGCCGTACAGCGTTCCTTGTGAATGGAAGCCAGTACAACCAACGGATCGAAACGCTCCACCATTACTTGCGTACAACCATGAGTCAGACAGTTCATGGTAGCCAGCACAACTCCGAAACAATGGAACAACGGCACACAACAACAAAGCTTGTCATTTGCCGTGAACTTCATGTGTTCACCGGTCAGGAATCCGTTATTTGCAATATTATAATGTGTCAACATCACTCCTTTCGGGAATCCGGTAGTACCTGACGTATATTGCATATTGACCACATCGTGGCAGTCAACCTTGCTTTTGAGCTCATTCAAACGGTCATCTTCCACATTCTCTCCCAACAAAAGAATCTCCGCCGTATTATACATTCCGCGATGTTTCTCCTGACCGACATATACTACATTCTTCATATACGGAAAACGCTCGCTCTTCAAATGACCACGTTCGCAAGTCTTCAATTCCGGAAGCATGGTATAAGTCATCTGTACGAAGTCGCTATCCTTCTCGCCATTTACAATACAAAGGGTATGCATATCCGAGTTCTGGCAAAGATATTCCAACTCGGATTGCTTATAGTTCGTATTTACCGTAACATATACCGCACCAATTTTGGCACAAGCATAAAGCAACGTCAGCCAATCCGGAACATTAGCCGCCCAAATGCCAACATGGGTTCCCCGTTCCACGCCGATAGAAATAAGTCCTTTCGCCATATCATCCACACGGTGATTGAACTGGCTCCAGGTGAAACGGAGGTTGCGGTCGGAATATACGATATATTCCTTATCAGGGGTCTCTTCAGCCCAGTGTTCCAGCCACTGGCCCAAAGTACGATCAAATAATTGCATGTAATTAGTGATTAATTGATTAGTAATTAATGATTAACCGTATTTCGCTAAATCGGAGTGTAAATCACTGCCAGAATCTTAGCGGCCTGCCCCTCGTAAGCATGCACATGATGAGGAACAATGGAATCGTAATAAATGCTATCTCCCTCTTCCAGCAGATAGGTATTTTTACCATAACTGATTTCCATGATACCTTCCATCACCATAATAAACTCCTCTCCCTCATGAGAAGACAGCACAAAGTCGGTATCCTCAGTCGGCATTACGTCGATAATAAACGGCTCCATGTGGCGATCCGCTTTCGACTTCGACAGAGAATGATATTCCATGTGCTTGCGGGAATGAATCGCATTATTAGAGAAACTAATCGCATCTTTAGCTTCTTTCTTACGGCATACCACCGGACCGACTTCATCTTGGTCGTCAAGGAAAGTACCCAAACGCACTCCCAGCACGCGCGCAATCTTAATTAGCGGTGCAAGAGAAGGAATATCGATATTATTCTCGATACGTTCAATCTGTTCAATGGCCAGACCGGAACGTTGCGCCAGTTCTTCTATGGTTATTGTTTTATCTTCTCGCAGAGCTTTAATTTTTTCGCCGACAATTTTACTTGTATCCATATTGAAAGCATTTTAGTTATCAAAGGTGATAATTTATAATAATTAAACTGCAAAAATAGCAAATTCTTTAGATGGACACAATTATAAGTGAGAAAATATGCTCATCAGCCCAAAAGAAGAAATAAAAAAGCCGTTCCCCCTAACAAGGAACGGCTTTTCAATCTTTTCGCAGCAAGTAAATTACTTACGCAAACCGAGTTCTTTAACGATTGCACGATATCTTTCGATATCTTTTGCTTTCAGGTAGTCAAGCAAACGACGACGTTTACCTACCAACATTGTCAAAGCTCTCTCTGTACTATAATCTTTTCTGTTGAGCTTCATGTGCTCAGTCAGAT
>ERZ791645.749-NODE-749-length-25152-cov-6.794836_pt1 | contig 25152 bp, 12 predicted proteins | sample MGYA00509939_ERZ791645 | MGnify/ENA primary metagenome ERZ791645 (study PRJEB30046, sample SAMN00715249) | human gut metagenome | study: EMG produced TPA metagenomics assembly of the A metagenome-wide association study of gut microbiota in type 2... | reverse complement strand
TCCTCATTTATCTGGTATTTAGTACACGCCGCCAATATAGCCATCATAAAAAATACAACACCCAATACCGCCTTTTTCCTCATAATAAGCCACCCCCAGACCATTCAGACTTTAGTCACTTAATTAACTTGTTATCATTATATATCATAGTCCTTACATATAGCTTACACATTCGTTTAACCGCTCAATTAATTTATTCCCCAACCTTTAAAGTATCCATCCGCCAATGCCAGACATAATATTTCCACGCTTTTCTTTTTCACTCTTTTCGTTCGTGAAATACAATATATAGTACCATATTCCTATATTAACTAATATTTGTCCCACTATGATATATATATGTCAACCAAAAAATATCCTCTGGCAGATAACTTTATAAAATAAAGTCTAATCCACCAGAGGATACTTATATAGCATATAATATATTTACTTTTATCGTTTTTTGTCTTCTAACTCAATCTCTTCAAGTTCAATTTCTTCTGACACATTTTCTGATGATGTATCTTCTGTATCTGATATACCAGAGTTATTCAGAATATCCTCTGCATCAGCATCATAATTCTTATCAGATAAATCATTTTCATCCGCGCTATAAGAATTATCTTCAGCATAGTCAGTACTGTCATCTTCGCTATTGTAGCTGTCCTTTACATCACCTGCATGTAAAGTCCTTGATGAACCATCCTTAATATTAATCAGCTCATCATATTCGTCAGAATCATCATAATCATCCATAGCCTTTACAAATGCTTTCTTGCTTACTTTAAGCTTGCGTGAGAGCATTTCGACCATAACTGCAAGGATTATGATAACTATAGCAAGAGCAGCAATAATAATCATAAATATAAGATTTATGCCTTTAAATAAGCTAAAAGAACCTGTACTGCTGTTATTCTTCCTGTCTATTATATTAAATACCGTCTCATCCGCTGTATTATAACCTGCGTAACCCTGTATAGTTCCATCATTGGTATTATATCTGAACCATCCTGTTCCGCCTGTTGAGCTCACACCATAAAAGAGTGCATAGTTGCCAGTCTTATCAAGAAGCACTTCCACTTCCCTGCCGTCTATATCTATCTTTCCAAGCTCATATCCATCCGGAAGCTCCATAGAAGCTGCATCTATAGGAAGTATGCAGTATGATAATTCCGGCTGTGATACTTCTATGTACTTTGAAAATGACTGGTTAACGGAGTCATACACATAAAAGCCGCTCTCTCCTGTGCCATCCACACTTTCAAGATATACTAATAACAGGTCTGTATTAGTTCCCATTCCTACTGCAATCTTAACACCATTGTAGTCTGAATCTGCCTGTACATATCCGTCTGGAAGAGGATATTCATCAAAGGATGATATTATCTTATATTCCCTGCCGCCTACATCAACATTTGGCTCCTGAATAGCACTTGTATCCGGTCCATCTGTACCAGACTGGCTGTTATCCGGCTGGCCGCTGTCAGTCGCCTTTGTCGTATCATCCGGTGTTTTAACATCATCGCCCTTTGTTGTCTTTATTGTATATGTTCTCTTGCTTCCGTCCTCTGCCGTAACTGTAATGGTTGTTGTATTAAGTCCCGGGTCCATACGTGTTCCTGATACTTTAACTGTTGCCTTTGAGTCATTGGCTATGGCACTTACTGTAAGCTTGTCACAGTCACTTCCCACCGATGTAGTATATGTGGTAACATTTGGTGAAAATGCTGGCGAAAGCACTCCCGGACTTATCTCTAACGAACTTAAAGTGTCGTCAGATGAATAGCTTGCCGGTGCTGATACGCTTACACTTCCTGATGAGGCTGCCACATTCATACTATCCTCAGTCTCTGAGCCTATCTGCGCTGTTGACCTTGCAACTGATATTGTTGAAGTACCCGGCTTTACAGCCTTAAATGTAACTTTAAATGTAGTACTTTCCGTTGATACAATTCTTATCGTTCCATTGCCACCTGCGTCATATCCTGACTGTGCAGTAATTATAGATGCATCATAATTAACATAAAAATCGCACAGCATAATATTAGAACCGCTTACTGTTATTGTGATTGTAACTGTATCACCGACCTCACAGCTTCCTGAACTTACAGATATTCTTGCTGTTTCTGCCGCTGATACATCTTTTTTATCAAATGTAGCTGTCATCATCATAAACATAACGACAAATGATAGAACACATAATGTAACTTTTCTGATTGCTTTCATTATATTCTCCATTTACTGCTGTATATACTTTATATCCAGAATATGTCTTTTTATGTATAACATATCCATACTTGTAACATCGCTGTCCTTGTTAGTATCTGCTGCTAAAAGGTAAGCACCTGACAATGTCTTAATGTAAAGAATATGTCTTTTTATATATAACATATCCATACTTGTTATTCTTCCATCACCATTTACATCGCCATATATAACAACATCATACTGGGCATATATACTTCCGTCCTTCTTATATATAACAAGCTTATTGCCTGTTGCCACTGTGTCATCTGCAGCACACTCACTGCCAGAGCTGTTAAGAAGCTTTCCGTAGCAGCCATTAGTGTAAGTAATTCCGTTAAGTATACTCTCAACACTGCTTCCAACTCCGACTCCCGTAACTATGCCATTATCATTATCGACATTAAGGTTACTGCTAAAGCCGTCACTCTCGCCAGAGCTGTTATTATTGTTATTATTTCCATTATCCGGCTTTACAGGCTCAGGATTTTCAGCTTTCTTTCTTACAACACTGATAGTATAAGTCTTTGTTGTACCGTCCTCTGCTGTGACTACTATGTTGATTGTATTATCACCAACTGATAACTCATGGCTGCCTCTTCCGCTTACACTTGCATTAGTATCTGCTGCCGAAGCTGATACATCTATGCCTGTGACATCATTGTCAACTATAAGACTATAGTCTGTAGTATCCGCCGCAAATGTCGGTGTAAGTGAATATCCGTCAACTGACAGACCTCTTAACCAGTTATTAGAGCTCTTATTGCCATCCGGTATAACACATCTTGACGATGGCATATTGTCATATACCGGTATTGTAAACTTAAATGTAGTGTTGTTAAGTGTACTTGTGCTGTATGCCTTTTTTGCCCTTGTCGCCTCTGAACGTGGTGCAAGTACATTGGTCATATACTGATGTGAAAAGTTCTTTATATCAAACTTCTCATAATATATAGTATCCTGGCCTCTGTTGATATACCACTTTCCAAGGTTGATGGCACCGCCTACAACCGCTCTGTATCTTGTATTCCATGGGCGCATATTAGTGTCATCTGTCTGCATAGCATACTTAAGGCCATTCTGCACCGCTGAAAGTCCTCCGCTTGCATACGCATTCTGGCTGTAATAGTTATAGTAGCCCTTATAGCCGCTTACATTTCCAGATATCTCATTACCTGCGCCATTAGCACCCTGTTCCTGTATAATTCTTGTTGCAAGATGATAAGGACTGACCTTTGACACCTCACCTGCATACATAAGAAGTGATGCATAATCATAGCCATCTAAGTCGTGGCTTGAGTTTTCCATAAATGTTCCACTTATGATATTACGCACACCCTCTGTATTATGTACAGAAGAGTCATACGAAAGGCTTTCAAACATAAATATATATGTATCATTAAGGAAGTTACGTGGGTCAAGCGCATACTTTATAAGTCCTTCCGATGCCTGAACCCATCCGCCACTATCTAATATGGTGTACTCTCCTGTTTCCCAGTTATAGCAGCCTGCGGCTGTCGACTTCCATGAGGCATCCGCTGAACTGTATATAAGGCTTCGTCCTATAACATTCTGTGCATTTACCATAGTATCCCAGTCCCTGCCGTTATGGTCTGCCACAAACACCCACAGAGGATACTGTTCGTGAAGCTGTCTTAAGCTCTCCCTGTAAGACGTTGGGAAATTCTGTGCATTAAGATAATCCTCAAAGTTATTATCCGGCTTATAGTCAGACTTCTTATCCTTTGTCGTGTACTGTGAAGTTATATATCCTCTTGTGTATTCCCCATCAAGATAGAACCCGATACTGTACCAAGTATAGGTTGAACTTGTGCTTACTTCCTCGTATATATCAAACTTAAAGCCTCCGTTGACCTTAGTTACGATACTGCCGTTAACCGGCTTGGTTCTTATTCTTAAGTCCGTGACATCATAATTGACATAACCTGTCGCTATGATACTGTCCTCGGCTTTAACCTGTAAAACCCCTGTATAACCATACTGCGTACATATAAGCACTATTACCATAAGTACAACAGCCGTTATCTTTTTTACAATACATCTGTAGTTTTCTTTCATCTAATCACCCAGTTCCTTATGTGACATTATTCAAGTCTGATGCAGCATCCTGTTGTCTTAGTTACTCATTAATTCTTTCCAAACTCTGACAGCTTAAGACCCTCATTACGTTCAAGTACCATATTGACAGACCAGCTGTTAGCAAATACAAGAAGTGGATTACCCTTAAGGTCCTTAATCTTCTTCATATCTGATGTACCAACTATTCTGTTTACATCTATCTCCTGTGGATTTTCTATCCATCTGATATGCTCATATGGAAGCGGCTCAAGCTTTATATCTACATTATACTCGTTCTTAAGGCGGTATTCCAGTACTTCAAACTGAAGAACACCAACAACACCTACGATTATTTCTTCCATACCTGTGTTGTACTCCTGGAATATCTGGATAGCACCTTCCTGCGCTATCTGGCTGATACCCTTTATGAACTGCTTACGCTTCATAGTATCCATCTGTCTTACTCTTGCAAAATGCTCTGGTGCAAATGTAGGAATACCGTCAAACATAAACTTCTTGTTAGATGAGCATATAGTATCACCGATTGAGAATATTCCCGGGTCAAATACACCGATAATATCGCCTGCATACGCCTCTTCAACGATATGTCTTTCCTGCGCCATCATCTGCTGTGGCTGTGAAAGTCTTATCTTCTTTCCACCCTGTACGTGGTTAGCCTCCATACCGGCAGTGAACTTTCCTGAACATATACGCATAAATGCAATTCTGTCCCTGTGCGCCTTATTCATATTAGCCTGTATCTTAAATACAAATGCTGAGAAATCTTCTTTAAATGGGTCGATAGGACCAGCTGAGGAATTACGTGGCAGTGGCGATGTAGTCATATCAAGGAAATGCTGTAAAAATGTTTCCACACCAAAGTTAGTAAGAGCTGAACCGAAGAATACCGGTGTGAGATCACCTGCCTGTACCTTTGCAAGGTCGAACTCTGCACTTGCACCGTCAAGAAGTTCAACATCCTCATCTAACTTAGAAAGATAAGCATCGCCTATCTCTGCCTTAAGTTCAGGGTCATCAAGTGCAATATTCTTAGTTGCAACTTCCTTCTGTCCGTTCATCGCAGCCTTAAAAAGTGACACTTCCCTCTGCTTTCTGTCATATACGCCCTTGAATTCCTTACCACAGCCTATAGGCCAGTTGATAGGACATGTTGCTATTCCAAGGACATTTTCTATCTCATCAAGAAGCTCAAAAGGGTCGTTAGCCTCTCTATCCATCTTATTAATAAATGTAAATATAGGGATATGTCGCATAACACATACCTTAAAAAGCTTGATTGTCTGCTTCTCAACACCCTTTGAGGCATCTATTACCATGACGGCTGAATCTGCTGCCATAAGTGTTCTGTAAGTATCCTCTGAGAAGTCCTCATGTCCCGGTGTATCAAGGATATTGATACAGTATCCGTCATAGTTAAACTGGAGTACTGAGGAAGTAACCGAGATACCTCTCTCCTTTTCTATCTCCATCCAGTCTGAAACCGCATGCTTTGCTGTTTTCTTACCTTTTACAGAACCGGCTAAGTTGATAGCTCCTCCGTATAACAGGAACTTTTCTGTAAGAGTTGTCTTACCAGCATCCGGATGCGATATGATTGCAAATGTTCTTCTTTTCTTTATTTCACTTGTAATATCTGACATAATAATCCTCATTTCTGCGTAAGTTTAAAATCTATTTTTCACACTAATCTCCGTTCTTCTAGTTATAAACCTAGTATAACTAATTTAGTATATAGTATAAAGCTCATAAATTCAACCGTTCAGACATATATTTAAGAACCAACATTTATCTCTCTCCCAAGTGTAAATGAATATATAAGCTTTTCCTTAACCTCAAGACCTGTAAGCTGTGACAGGGCTTTAGCATAATAATCAAGCTGCACGCTGTATCTTTTTATAAGTTCCTTTTCTCCTGCTTCTCCCTTTCTTACACGGTCTGTCTTATAGTCGACTATAACTATCTTTCCATCTTCTATTATAAAAAGGTCTATTACACCCTGTACAAGCTGTCTGTCATACTCAAACACAAACGGCTGCTCACGCCTCATATTGCCGCTTATGGCAGCAGCTCTCACTCTTTTTCCTATAGGTGAACTTACAAATGTGTATATATCCTTTACATTGATATTATTTATCTGCACCTCACTCATACGCTCAGTTTCCAACATTCTGTAGATATCCGCCTGTACATCCTCAAAGCTTTCAACATTATTATAATCAAGACACTCCATAACTCTGTGGTACGCCGTTCCTCTCTCATTCGCCCTCAGAGTTTCTTCACTTCCTGATATGAACTTAGGAATAGTCGGAATAAAACTGTCTGCACCTTCTTCCACATTTTCAGTATCAGCAGCCATGCTCTTATCTTCATCACGCTCTGCCTCATCATAAGCAGCCTTTATATCATCATGCATAAATGCATCACCATCATAGTCAGTCTCCGCCTGCATCTGCTTTAATTCTGTTACTGTAACCTTAACCTTTCTGTCAGCATCAGGGTCTTTGATGTACGGTGGAAGCTCCTCTGTCTTTTGTCTGTCATATAACTGCGCTTTATCATTATTGTAAACATCTGGAGCCTTCTGGCTTTCATTCATACTTTCTTTACTTTCGTTAATGCCTGTATCTTCATCTGCTGATACATTTTCAGACTGTGCCTCTTTACTTATGGCTTCATCTTCTTTGATAATATCCGCTGAACTTATAAGATTAAATTCAAATGTACCTTTATTATCCTCCTGCTTCATAAGTGCCACCGGCATAATCATATCAGAATATCTGTCTATATTTTCACAATCTGCATACGAATATACGCCATTGACACAAAGCTCATCTGATATCATCTGCCATGAAGACATTTTTTTATCTATGCTGGCTACACCGCCTACCATAATAAGCTTTTCCCTTGCTCTTGTCATTGCAACATATAGCACACGCTCTTCCTCTGATATTGAGTCCCTTAATATCTTTCTTGCTATTGCCCCTTTAATAAGTGTAGGTGTCTTAGTCTGTCTTGTGAGGTTGACATAATCTGTTCCTATTCCAAGCTCCCTGTCTATAACAAGCTTATTTCTTGCATCTGTTTTATTAATCTGCTTATTAAGTCCTGCCATAATAACTACCGGAAATTCAAGTCCCTTACTCTTATGGATACTCATAATTCTGACTGAGTCGCCATTGCCGCCCGTTCCTGATGAGTCCGTAAGTTCTATATCGTACTTCTGTAATCTTTCTATATATCTTAAGAAGTTAAACAGTCCGCTATAGCTTGTTCCCTCAAATGATGATGCCTTATCAAGCAGTACATCTATATTCGACTGTCTTTTCTTACCTGCCGGCATAGTTCCAACATAATCATAATATCCTGTATTGTATACAATATCCCACAGAAGGTCATATATTGTCATAAGTCTTGACTTTTCACGCCATACCTTAAGCTTATCAAGAAAAGCTTCACATTTATCAGAAAGTGCTGAAAGCTTTTCTGCATTTTCATCAGTATCTTTTATTGTAGTATCCTTTATAAGGCTCTGCATCTGCTTTACAAATAATCTGTCAGCACCTGCACTCTTCTTTCCATACACTCTCAAGTCAGCAAGCTCATCCTCTGTGAAGCCGCCAAAGTATGATAACAGCACTGCCGCCATAGGAATGTCCTGCAGAGGATTATCTATACATGTAAGAAGGCTTATAAGAACCTTTATCTCCCTTAACTTGAAGTACTGCTGTGCCGTATCTGCCATAGCTGGAATATCCCTGTCTAGAAGTATATTTACTATTGTATCCGCCCAGCCGGAAAGCGTTCTTGTAAGAATTACTATGTCCTTGTACTGTATTCTCCTATAGTCGGATAAGTCTGTATCGAAAACATAATAAGGCTCATCCTTTGACATGAATTTTTTTATTCTTTCTGCCATATACATAGCTTCTGCTTCAATACTGCTGTTTTCATCATCTTCTGACGTATCTATAAGAACTGTTTCTGTGCTTTTCTCGTCCTCCCACCCAAAGTTTCTTTTATCAGTACACTCTGGATATTCAAAACCGCAGTTTAGCTGCTGGTTGCTGTCATACTCTATGCCGCAGTAATTCCTGTTCATAACCCTGTAGAACACATCATTAGTTGTATCAAGTACATTTTTCCTGCTTCTGAAGTTCTTCTGAAGCTCTATCTTACAGTCACTTATTACCCCTGTTTCCTTCTGTTCATCATAGCCGGAATAACTATAATACTTATTCATAAAAAGCTCAGGACACGCAAGTCTGAACTTATATATACTCTGCTTTACATCGCCAACCATATACATATTATCGGGAACATCACTTAATCTGTGCTTTGATACCGCCGTAAGTATCTCCTCCTGTAACTGGTTGGAGTCCTGATACTCATCAATAAGTATTTCATCGAAATATTCTGCAAGTTCATCTGCAACATTTGTATATTCTTTACTTCCATCCTGCTTTGTGACAAGAATATCAAGCGCATAATGCTCAATATCACTGAACTCGACTATTCCCCTGTCACGTTTTTCTTCTTCCATCCTGTCAGCAAAGTCCTTTGACAGCTTTACCATCATACTTATGGCTGGTGCATTGGAATGTACATCCTCCATAAGACTGTCAATATCCGCTGTAAATACGGTCTTAAGCAGTCCTGCTATGTATTTTTTATACTTGTCACGCTGGACTTTGACATATTCTTTTAAGTCATCCCTTGCATCCGGCATCCTTTTGGTACTTAAACGTGTGAATTCTGTCTTAATAACTCTTTCTGAAAGCTCATCAAAGTCTGCCGCATCTATAATCCTGCATATATTCATATAATCCGAATTGATTGCATCAAGATAGGATATCGGTCCGTCAACCCTTCCACAAAGCTCAATCATATACTCATATTTTCTCTTATAGTCACGCGCAGAACACTGTATACTTTCATACAGATTGACAAGTACCTTATTATTGCTGTTATCCATACCTGTGTATGTGTCAATAACCTGCTCATACCATTCATCAGGCCATGGATTACTTCTTGCAAGCACATATATCTTCTTAATTATCTCTTCGATATTGGCATCACTTCTGCCAGTTCCATATGCATCTATGAGTGCTAAGAACTGCTCATCACTTTCCTTATAATAATCCTCAAGCATATCCTGCATGACATCATTTTCAAGAAGTGTTATCTCGCCCTTGTCAGCAACGCGGAAACCCGGGTCAAGATTAATCTCTGAGAAATGATTTTTTAATATCCACAGACAAAAGCTGTCTATAGTTGTTATCTGTGCATTATTTATAAGTGCTATCTGCTTGATAAGGTTGCTGTTTTTCTCATCCTCATCGAGCATATCATCCAGCCTGTTTCTTACTCTTGCCTTCATCTCTGCTGCCGCTGCCTTTGTAAATGTAACAACAACAAGTCTGTCTATATCTGTTCCGTTTTCTTTAGTTATCTTATTTACTATTCTTTCTACAAGCACTGCTGTTTTACCAGAACCGGCAGCAGCCGATACAAGAATATCCCTGTCTTTTGTGTTCATAGCATCAAGCTGCTGCGATGTCCATGACTTTGCCATATATAACACTCCTTTTTATGACTCAATTTCCTCTTTAATCCTGCACCATATGTCCTCTACGCTTAAGCTGTTAAGCCTTCTGAACTTAACTCCCGGCATATCCTCACTAAAACCACATACACTATTATATGGACAGTAATTACAACTGCTGTCCTGACCTCGCTCATATGGGTTGATATTGATACTTCCGTCCAGTATTTTGGTTGCTTTGACGACATTTTCCCTGTCAACGTACTCACCAAGCGCCATAAGCTCCTCTGTTGTAAGCACTTTGCTCTTAGATGCATCTATGCTTCCCGACTTGCTCACTGTAACCGGAATATTAAGAGAAGTTCCCTCTGTTGAATCAAGCTTGCTTATAATATTTCTGTTAGAATTAACTACCCCCTTCATACGCAGCTCTTTTCTTATAAGCTCCTCAATCTTATCATCATCGTCCTGCCTTGTTTCAACTATCGGATTGTCTATATTATAGTAAAGCAGTCCTGCCGGAACTATATTCTTACCCTTATGTCTCTTTTTTTCAAAGCTTATAGCCTCTCTCATATAGGTAAATAACTGTATCTTAAGTCCATAGTATGTCTTTAGCAGGTCAAAGTCCGAGTGTCCTGTCTTATAATCGACAACCTTTACATATACATTTTCATCATCTTCACATATATCTATTCGGTCTATCTTTCCCTGCATAAAAAATGTGACATCGTGAGGTAAGTCCTCTATCTTAGTCAAGAAGCCTTTCTCAAATGTGTCAGGTATAAACAGTCCGTCTGCAAGCTGTTTTCCTATCGCCCACAGTGTCTTATCCGCCAGGTCCTCCATACGCTTTATAAGGAATTCATTACGGCTCGTGCTCTTTAATATCGTGTTTCCATAGCTGTCCGCAATGGCATGTATACTCTCTGACACCGTTTCCCTTCTTTCTTCGTCAGATAAAAGCACGAACGATTTCTTATTCTGTTTTATGTTCTTTGATACATCCTCTATAACCGCATGAAGTATCGTACCAAAGTCATTTACTGCAAACTTATACTCCTCACGCTCATCCAGCTTCAATCCATAGCGGCAGAAGTACGCATACTGGCATGCTGCATACTGCTCAAATGATGTGACACTTCCTGTAAGCTCTTTTCCATACAGGTCAAGCGCAACACCGTCTGCAAGTATCTTTGCAAGGTTCTCGTCACTCCACTCAAGCTCAGCCTTTGGAATTCGTATATATGAGCGCTCTTTTGCAGCATCGTCATATGAAAGCACATCCATTCCCGGAAACATTTTCTTAATCATTCTTATAATATAAGATGGCAATATTGCTTTCATATCCATGCTGTTATGTGCATAAGTTATATATAGCTTCTGCGATGTCTTTGTCATAATAAGATACAGATAGAATCTTTGTACAAATGCTTTCTCCCTCACTGACATTGACAAAGAAACATCCATTGTCTTAAGCTTTTCCCTGTCTGTTTCTGACAATACGCTTCTGCTGTCGCTTTTTTTAGGAACATACCCGTCATTGACCCCGACAAAGAACATAGCTCTTATGTTATCAAGTCGTGTTCTCTCAATATCACCTATAACTATACAGTCCTTTGTAGGTGGAATAAGTCCTATTTTTATCTCATCAAAACCAGATGACATAATACGGTTATATTCTTTTACAGTTACCTTTTCACTGCCTAATAGCTGTACCAGCTTATCAAAAAGCTCTATTATCTTTGCGTATATCTGTCTGTATTCATCCTTATTATTACTTGCAAGCTCAAGCATCTGCTCCTCGCACTTTAGTCTGACTAACAGTTCATACACTGCTGTTGTCATAGCCTTAACATCACCGTCTGCACTCTTAAGCTTATCATCAAGCTCTGATAAAGGCTCTATAACTCTCACTCTCAAGTCATTTAACATTGTAAGGTCAGTAGCCATGGCACTGCCTCGGAACTTTCTTGTCCACTCTGTATTCCACTGTTTTCTGCCCCTTATACCGACTGCAAGGCAGTAATTATCAAGAATATCTATCTCATCATCTGATATGCCCGTAAGTCCTGTCCTTAAGTATCTGAATATGGCATCATAAGTATAGTTCTTCTCAACAACATCAAGAGCCGCTGTTATCATCTCAACAAGACAGTTGTCCGTAACGTGGAGCTTCTGGTCAAGGAAGTACGGTATATCATTCTGTGCAAATATGTTGGCAGCAAGCTTTCCATATGCCGATATATCACCTGTAACAACTGCTATCTCATTGTATCTGTAACCTGAAAGTCTTGTAAGCTTTAATATTTCTCCCGTGACATACTGTATCTCATCCTTTGGAGTGATACCTGCATACATCACTATGTCATCAACCCTGCCGCTGTAGTATCTTGTACCTGTACGGAATATATTTTTTTCAAGAAATGCAAGCTCCTTTGATGACTCAAACCTTGTCTGCACTTTCTTATCAGCATTTTCTATTACTATGCTTTCTGCATTAATATGCTGCTCATCACATATTTTATTAAGGTGTGCAACTGTATCCTTAGTCATATAGAAAAGGTTCTCTATTCCCTCATTGACATTGGCATGCTCATTTGCATCTATTGTAAGCGCCACTTTGACCTCGCTGCACATATCAAGAAGTATTGACATAAGCCTGTACTGCACCGGTGTAAAGCCTGTAAAGCCGTCAAATGCTATAATACTTCCTCTTATCTTAGCAGACTCTGTCACTTTTCTGCACATAAGGTCTAATATCTCTTCTGATGTTATATAGTGGTCTTTTATAAATTCCTTAAACCCACTGTATATAAGTGATATATCATCAAGCTTCATTCCTAACAAACTATTGTTATCCACACTCTCATTAATATCCATAAGCTTATCCACACCAATATCATACTGAAGCATTTCTGATATAACTGACTTCATCTCTGATACAAAGCCCGTATTGGATATATTACTTCCAAAAAACCTTAGCGACTTTTTATTCTGCTCTAATACTCTTCTTACTATAAGATTTTTTCCTGTATCATCAAGAACTGGATAATCTGTTGCCCCGACCTCTTCAAATACCTTGTATGCAAGTCTTTCAAAGCTCACAACATCTATATTCAGTATTCCTTTTCTTGGGTGAAGCTCAACAACTCTCTTCTGTGTCGCCATAGTATACTGTTCAGGAACAACAATAATATAATCCAGTGACGGATTTTCTATGGCTTCTTTTATTATGGAATTGTACAGATATGTGGACTTTCCAGCCCCCGAACCTCCTAGTATATACTGTAACGACATAGTGTAATCTCCTTATTTATGATTAGATTATTCAATCTTTTATATTTTTCTAAATATGTTACCAATATTACATTTTCAGATAATTATATCTTTATATTTATATGCAATACCGTTCTAACCTTCCATCGTACATCATATATTCTTACAAATAGTATCCGGCACAGGAGGATTAATCTGATGAGTGGACCTACCAGAATATTAGTCATACCACTTAAGAAACTGATAATAACTATATGCATAATTGCTGCATTTATCATAATAGCAACTATATATATACTCTCTGTGAAAGAACCAGACAACAGCCCTGCAAGTACAACCAGCAGGCAGAATAAAGCCAGTACTGCTACATATTCTCCCGGCGTGTATACATCCTCACTTATGCTTAACGGAACGCCCGTTGACATTCAGGTAACTGTCGACTCCGATAATATCAACAATATTGAGCTCGTCAACCTGTCAGAGTCAGTCCAGACGATGTACCCGATGCTTACCAGTTCATTTGGCGACATTAAGAAGGCTGTTATGGAAAGCGGTTCAACTGCCAACATAACCTATGACTCTGCTAACAAGTACACCTCCAGCCTGCTGCTTGGTGCTATACAGAGTGCTCTTGATAAAGCTGCCGCCCATTAATAAAAAAGCGTATGTATTAATAACTTTAGTGTAATAATACATACGCTTATACTTTGCTTTAACTATTCGTAATTATTCAAAGTCTGATATCTCATCACCATTACTTACATTAATAAAGCCTGCATAGCCTCTTTCCTGAAGCTTTGATAAGAACTTACCCATCTTCTTTGGCTTTACATATAATGAGCATATCTTACCTTCTGCCCTATACTTTTCAGCTATTCTATATGCATTGGAAAGGTCGCCCTCATCATACATAACAGCTATCTTGTTGCCCTTGTTTGGAAGGTCTATGCCATGTTCCATAAGGATAGAGAATATACGCTCGAAGCCTATAGAGAAGCCTACTGCGCTTACCTGCTGTCCTAAGAACTTGCCTATAAGATTGTCATATCTTCCGCCGCCGGCTATAGCACCCTTAAAGTCAATACTCTCAACTTCAAATACTGTTCCTGTGTAGTAACCCTGTCCTCTTACTAAAGAAAGGTCAAATACAACATCAAACTCACCATTACAAAGTGCATTAACTGAATTCATAATATACTCAAGACTTTCAGCAGGAGCCTTGTCAACAAGAATATCCTTTACTGACTCAAGTGTAATCTCCTGTGGGTTATCAACACCTGATAAGAAATCTGTAAACTTATCAACAGCAGCCTTGTCGAATTCCTTATCTTCAAGCTCTTTTCTTACGCCTTCAAGTCCTACCTTGTCCATCTTATCAAATGTTATGCACACACTGTCAAGCTGGCTCTCTTCAAATCCACAATCCATAAGGAATGCACGAAGTAATCTTCTGTCGTTAACCTTGACTTTGAAGTTCTTCATACCGATAGCCTTAAGAGCCTTAGTTGTTATAAGTATAAGCTCTACTTCTGAATCTCTTGAGTCAGAACCGATAATATCTATATCACACTGTACGAACTCACGGAGTCTGCCCTTCTGTGGACGTTCTGCCCTGTACACTCTATCCATCTGTATACATTTCATAGGAAGTGTAAGCTTATCCTTATTATTAGCAAAATATCTGCTCAGTGGAAGTGTAAGGTCATATCTTAAGCCCATATCTGCAAGCACATTTTCATTCTGTGATGTAACGCCGCTTGCAAGTGCCTTATCAAGCTTATCTCCTCTTTTCATAATCTTAAATATAAGATTAAGATTTTCTCCACCGTCACTCTTGTCAAGATTTTCAATATCCTCTATAACAGGAGTTGTTATATGTTCAAAACCATTAGCCACATATACTTTTAATATTTCATTCTGAAGATAATCTCTTATCTCCACTTCATTAGGAAGATAATCGTTTGTACCTTTTACCGATGTAATCTTCATATCGTTATTGTCCTCCATTATTTATGCTTCGTCTATAGACCTGCCTATATCGTGACGCATATACTTATTAGCAAAGTTTATCCATTCTGTAGCTTTGTATGCATTGGCACGCGCTTCTTTTAAGTCAGAGCCAAGTGCTGTAACTCCAAGAACACGTCCGCCGTTTGTTACGACCTTGCCTTCTTCGTTAAACTTAGTTCCGGCATGGAATAAGAAATATCCATCATTATTCTTGAAGTTTTCCATACCTGATATCTCAAAGCCCTTCTTGTACTCAAGAGGGTATCCGTCAGATGCAAGAACAACGCATACACACGCATTATCAGCAAACTTTAAGTCCACCTTATCAAGTGTTCCATCTATGCACGCTTCAAATACATCTATAATGTCGTTTTCCATTCTTGGAAGTACAACCTGTGCCTCAGGGTCACCAAATCTTGCATTGTATTCAAGCACCTTTGGGCCATCTGGTGTAAGCATAAGTCCAAAGAATATAACACCCTTGAAAGGTCTTCCTTCTGCCTTCATCGCATCTACAGTTGCCTGATATATATGTTTCTTACAGAACTCATCAACCTCTTTAGTATAGAATGGTGAAGGTGAGAAGTTACCCATACCACCTGTATTAAGTCCCTTATCGCCATCCTTTGCTCTCTTGTGGTCCTGTGCAGATGACATAATCTTTATAGTATTACCATCTACGAAAGAAAGTACAGATACTTCACGACCTGTCATAAATTCCTCGATAACGATAGTATTACCTGCTGCACCAAACTTCTTATCAAGCATAAGCTCATCTACGCCAGCAAGTGCTGTTTCCTTATCAGCACAGATAAGAACACCCTTTCCAAGTGCAAGTCCGTCTGCCTTAAGCACAATAGGATACTTTGCTGTTTCAAGGTACTTCTTTGCATCTTCTGCCGATGTAAATGTTTCATATGCCGCTGTTGGAATATTATACTTTTTCATAAGGTCCTTAGAAAATGCCTTTGAACCTTCAAGTATAGCTGCATTCTTCCTAGGGCCGAATACTCTTAAGCCTTCTGCCTCAAACACATCTACTATACCGCCTACAAGTGGGTCATCCATACCAACAACTGTTAAGTCAATAGCATTATCCTTTGCAAATGCAACGAGCTTATCAAACTCCATTGCCTTTATATCTACACATTCTGCAACCTCTGCTATACCAGCGTTACCCGGCGCACAGTATATCTTATCAACCTTAGGACTCTGGCTTATCTTCCAGCATATTGCATGTTCACGTCCACCGCTTCCTACAACTAAAACCTTCATTATGTTATTCCTCCAGTTTTCGTACTCGTTATACTTAATTGCCAGTATTATCAATGCTAATACTGACAAGCTTTTAATATGATGTAATGACAGAATTCAAGTAATTGTTTGTACAATAACGCTTCTTGCCCTTACATCCTGATATATTTATTAAAGAAATGTATTACTTCGCATGCTCGTTCGCAATCTTATTGATAGCTGCAGGGAGTAACTTCCATTCTGCCTGTTCCATAACTCTTCTCTGAAGAACCTCCGGTGTATCACCATCAAGAACATCAACAGCCTTCTGGAATATAATCTCTCCTGTATCCATACCTTCATCCACATAGTGGACAGTTGCGCCTGTCACCTTTACACCCTTTGCCAGAGCTGCCTCATGGACATGAAGCCCATAGAAGCCAACTCCGCAGAAAGAAGGTATAAGTGATGGATGAATATTAATAATTCTATGGCTGTACTGATGAACCATTTCCTCTGGAATTTTAACAAGAAATCCTGCAAGCACTACAAGGTCTACATTGAGCGAATTGACCTTATCTAAAAGTGCCTTGTTGAACTCATCCCTTGTCACATAATCCTTAGGTGATACACAGTAAGCAGCTATTCCGTTATCTTTAGCTCTTGTAAGTGCATACGCACCGGCATTGTTACTTATAACAGCGACTATTTCTGTATTAGTAATCGTGCCATTCTTTACACCATCAATAATAGCCTGAAGGTTAGTACCGCCTCCGGATACCATAACCGCTACTCTTAGCATAAAGTAACTCCCTTCTCACCTGCTTCAACACTACCAATTACATAAGGTGTTTCACCTGCTGCCTTAATTGCCTCCATAGTTGTATCAACATCCTCTGGAGCTACTGCAAGTACAAGACCGATACCCATATTAAATGTGTTATACATCATATGCTCTTCAATCTCACCATCTGTCTGTAACATCTTAAAGATAGGTGGTACTTCGTAGCTGTCCTTCTTAACAACAGCTCTTACACCATCTGGGAGCATTCTTGGAATATTTTCATAGAAACCGCCACCTGTGATATGGCTGCATCCCTTAACACGTACACCTGCATTCTTTATAGACTTCATAGTCTTAACATATATCTTAGTTGGAGCAAGTAAAGCCTCTCCGAGTGTCTTTCCAAGTGACTCATAATATGTATTAAGCGACTCTTCTGTGATTGTAAATACACTTCTTACAAGTGAGAAACCATTAGAATGAACACCGCTTGATGCTATACCGATAAGTGTATCGCCCGGCTTTATATTTTCACCTGTTATAAGGTCTTTTCTGTCTACAACACCTACAGCAAATCCTGCAACATCATACTCATCAACCGGCATAAGACCTGGATGTTCTGCTGTTTCACCACCGATAAGCGCACATTCTGACTGACGGCAGCCTTCTGCAACACCACCAACGATTGTAGCTATCTTTTCTGGATAATTCTTTCCACATGCGATGTAGTCAAGGAAGAAAAGAGGCTCTCCACCTGCACATACAACATCATTAACGCACATAGCAACTGCATCGATACCGATAGTATCATGCTTATCCATAATAAATGCTAACTTAACCTTAGTTCCACATCCGTCTGTTCCTGAAAGGAGTACAGGGTCTTCCATCTGCTTAATCTTTTCAAGTGAAAATGCACCTGAGAAACCACCAATTCCTCCTAATACTTCTGGTCTGAATGTAGACTTAACCGCATCCTTCATTAACTCAACTGACTTGTAACCTGCTTCAATATCAACACCAGCGTTCTTGTAATCCATTATTGTCCTCCGTTCTTGTGTATCTGTGAGGGTATTATGATATATTGCAACTATCCCTTACAGATTTTATTATTATAATAAGTTATATAAATTTATATTATTGTAATACTTCTATGTTAATTATAGATATTTATAGTATATTACTTGTTAACTCCTGTAACATATTAATCTCTAAAATAACAATATGTTATTAATAATTCTTATAACCAACTTCCTGAAGTCTTGCGTCCTTAGCCTGTACGCTTTCCTTTAATTCTTTAGTGTAATTCTTAAGTCTTTCAAGAAGGTCTGCATCTGATGTTGCAAGAATTTTAGCTGCAAGTATACCTGCATTGGCACCGCCATTAATAGCAACTGTTGCAACTGGGATACCTGTTGGCATCTGTACTATTGAATATAACGAATCTCTACCACCAAGAGAAGTTGTATGCATAGGAATTCCTATGACTGGCATAGGGAATATAGCTGCACACATTCCCGGCAAATGAGCTGCCATTCCTGCACCTGCTATTATTACCTTGAACCCTTTTTCCTCTGCTGTTTTGGCATACTCAAAGAAAACATCTGGTTCCCTGTGTGCTGAGATAATCGTCATCTCATAAGATACACCTAACTTGTCTAATATGTCTGCTGCCTTAGCCATAACAGGCATATCAGAATCGCTACCCATAACTATTCCTACTAAAGCCATGTTTAACTTCCTCCCATTCTGATAGAAATATAACTATCACATTAAAATAATAATATTAAATCAAGTATTGCTGATATTATCTGATAAATAGCATTATATGTATTCTTTAAATCACTTAATTGTATAATAATCCATATATTTCAAAGATTACACAGATAAAACTAAACAATACATATAATATTTTACTTTGTTTTACATATATCGTCAAGAATAAGCATAAAACAAAAGCAGGAAAAATGAATTTCATATAAACGAAATCTTTTTCCTGCTTTATTAAATATTAGTTATATATAGCTATAGGCATATAATTATTTTTGTTATTTAGTGATTGCATATACAATCACTGTTGGTATATATAATATTATAATTATATATTTATAATATTATATATTATTTTTTCATTTATATTCCCTATGCCATACCATTAATTACATTATATGTACTGCCATTATAATTAACTGTTCCTGTGTAATCCCAGTCTACCATACCATTCTGCACATAGAACTTAGCACCATTGTAATCAACTATCGCTGTTGTCCAGTTGATACAGCCGCCTGATACATAGAACCATGCATCATTATAATATATAAGTCCTGCATAATCCCAGTTGATTGTTCCTCCTGACACGTAGAACCACATATCATTATAATATATAAGTCCTGCATAATCCCAGTTTATCATTCCTCCTGAGATAACAAACCATATGTCATTGTAGTATGTAAGACCTATATAATCCCAGTCTAATATACCTCCGGATACATAGAACCAGATATCATTATAATATACAAGTCCTGTGTAATCCCAGTTTATCATTCCTCCGGATACATAGAACCAGACATCATTATAGTATGTAAGTCCAGTATAATTCCAATCTACCATACCTCCGGATACATAGAACCAGATACCGTTATAATCTGCAAGTCCTGTATAGCCCCAGTCTATTGTTCCATTATCTACATAGAACCACAAGCCCTCGTAATTCACAAGACCTGTATAGTCGTTATTGACCTTGCCATTCTCAACATATACCCAGTTACCATTGTCTAATATAAGGCTTGTATATGTTGTATCAACAACGCCATTACTTACATAATATCTGTTGCCTTCGTAATCCGCAAAGCCTGTGTATGTTGTATCTATGTTTCCATTATTAAAATATTTTAACTGACCATCAACATCTCTCAAGCCTGTATATGTATTCTTTTTGTTGACTTTCACTGTACAGCTTGCTGTCTTTCCATTCTCACTTGTAGCTGTGATTACTGCTGTTCCGGCACTCTTTGCTGTTACTGTTCCGTTAGCATCTACTATTGCCACGTTAGTATCACTACTACTCCAAATAATCTTCTTAGAAAATGTTGTATTATTAGGATAACATGTAGCTGTTAAAGCAACACTCTCTCCTTCTTTAATTGTCATCTCACTTTCACTTATGTTAATATCTATCAATGGTATATTACCATTTTCATCGCTTAAGACAACTTTTCTTTCCTGTTTACTTCCATCATACATAACCCATTGAATTGTTATATATTCGGCATCTTGAACATCTATTCCTTCAAATACAAATCTTCCGTTATTATTAATATTAATCTTTGTTCCCAAAATATACATATCAGCTATCTGTGCTGTAGCACCCTTTATATAAAGTTTACCATCCTTATTAATAGCCTCATCTATACGAAACGGAACTTCTGGACAATAATTAGATGCAAATGATGTTGTGCCTGTAAAACTATTAGAACCTGATATACTAACCTCTCCATGTCTATATGAAGTTATATATGAAAATGACATATATCTTGCATATAATGAAACCGCATTAATACTTGATGCTCTTAAACCACCAAGTACATATATATTTCCTGTTACTGTTACATTGGACAATGTAACAACTGCTTCTGGTCCTATATAAACATCTCCATTTATTGTTTTATTACTTACTGTTGTATTGCTTGTATATACTGTTACATTTTCTAATGGTGAAATTGTATTATATCTATTATCTTCAATTACTTCAAAATCTGCTATTGATAAATCCGCGTTTTCACCATAACTATTCACATTCGTATTATTTATTTGCCTACTATTATAAAATTTATCAGATACATATATATAATCTATCTCCCATAATCCATCCTCACTATTTTCCTCTATTTTTATATCCCCATCATAATATCCTGTAGCTGCATTATAATCTAACCATACCAATGTATTATTATTTGTCTTTGGTCGTCTATAACTTATTCGTACACTATTTATTTCAGTTTCATCTGTTACCTTGACACTTACTTTTACTGTATCCCCTGCTGTTGCTGTCTTCTGACTTACTCTTAATGTTGATACATCTACTATTGGTGCTGTTACATCTGCCGCCGCACTTACATATGATAAAGATATACCTGCAAATGACATAACAAATAATGTTGCTATTACTAGCACACTTATAACTTTTTTTATTTTTCTACTCATACTTTTCTATCCTCCTGTTCTTTTAATTAAATCTAACTGTAAGTGGTTGATAATAATCAAACCACTTACAGTATTAAGTTTTTAAACTACCATTCCACCGACAATGCGATATGTAGTGCCATTATAATCAACAGTACCCGTATAATCCCAGTCTACCATACCATTCTGTACATAGAACTTAGCACCATTGTAATCAACTATCGCTGTTGTCCAGTTGATTGTTCCTCCTGATACATAGAACCATGCATCATTGTAATATATAAGTCCGGCGTAATCCCAGTTGATTGTTCCACCTGACACATAGAACCACATATCATTATAGTATACAAGTCCGGCATAATCCCAGTTTATCATACCTCCGGATATCATAAACCAGATACCATTATAACTTGTAAGACCTATATAATCCCAGTCTAATATTCCTCCAGATACATAGAACCAGATGTCATTATAATATACAAGTCCTGTATAATCCCAGTCTATCATGCCTCCTGATATGTAGAACCATACATCATTATAATATGTAAGCCCTGTATAATTCCAGTCTACTATACCACCTGATACATAGAACCAGATGCCGTTATAATCTGCAAGTCCTGTATAGCCCCAGTCTATTGTTCCATTATCTACATAGAACCACAAGCCCTCGTAATTCACAAGACCTGTATAGTCGTTATTGACCTTGCCATTCTCAACATATACCCAGTTACCATTGTCTAATATAAGGCTTGTATATGTTGTATCAACAACGCCATTACTTACATAATATCTGTTGCCTTCGTAATCCGCAAAGCCTGTGTATGTTGTATCTATGTTTCCATTATTAAAATATTTTAACTGACCATCAACATCCCTTAAGCCTATATATGTATCCTTCTTGTTGACTGTCACTGTACAGCTTGCTGTCTTTCCGTTCTCACTTGTAGCTGTGATTATAGCTGTTCCAGCACTCTTGGCTGTTACCCTTCCCATAAGGTCTACTGTTGCTACTGCCACGTTACTGCTGCTCCACTTAACACTCTTTCCATATGTTGTATTTTCTGGAAGTACTGTTGCTACAAGTGTTGTTGTGTCTCCTTCTGTCAGTGTTTCTGTACTCTTGTTAAGACGTACTTCTGTTATTGCTATATTGGTATCCTTCTTGTTAACAGTAATTGTACAGCTTGCTGTCTTTCCGTTTTCACTTGTTGCTGTGATTATGGCTGTTCCGGCACTCTTGGCTGTTACTGTTCCATTAGCATTTACTGTTGCTACTGCGCTGTTACTGCTGCTCCAGCTTACATCTTTACTATATGTTGTGTTCTCTGGAAGGACTGTCGCTGTAAGGGTTGCTGTATCTCCTTCTGTTAGTGTTGCACTGTTCTTATCAAGGCATACCTCTGTGATTGGTATAAGCTTCTTTTCTACTGTTATTGTACAGCTTGCTGTCATTCCATTTTCACTTGTTGCCGTGATTATGGCTGTTCCGGCACTCTTCGCTGTTACTGTTCCATCTGCTGATACTGTTGCCACAGCTTCATTGCTGCTGCTCCAGCTTACATTTTTACTGTATGTTGTATCATATGGAAGCACTTCTGCTGAAAGTGTTATCGTATCTCCTTCGGTCAGTGTTTCTGCATCCTTATTAAGCAATACTTCTGTTATTTCTATCTTTTTCTCGCTAACCGTTACCTGTAATGTCACCTGTTCCGGCTTATAATTACTATCCGCAACACTTACTGTAATATTAGCTGTTCCTTCTGCAACACCTTTTACCCTGCCATAGCTGATTATTGCTACAGATGTGTTATCTGATATGTATTCATATTTCTTTGCTCTGCTATTAACTATAATCTGTGCATATTCATCAACTTGGATATTCTTTTTTTCAATATCTACTGAAAGCTGTGCATCACCCTGCTTTATTTCATAACTCAGAGTGCTGCTGCCAGTATATTTATTAATTCCTCTTACATATGCATTTGCTGTTCCTACTGCATTATTATAATAATAACCAACTGTATAATCTGTATCCTTCTCTAATATCTTACCCGTGAATTTATCTTTTACAGTTACTTCCGGTTCAACCTTCTGACCCTCATATTCATATGAGTCCTTAGCAAGTGATATATCACAATCGTTAATCGAAGTAGTACCATCATAATTATCAAATGTTACTTTATATTGGATATTTGTATATTCTCCAGTATCTTTTCTTCTGACATTACTAACTGTAACAATATAATCTCCCTTAAACATATCTATATACTGATATGCAGGACGGAAAATAATACAATTAGCTACCCCATATCTACTTTTTTCAATATTAAAGTAATTATCAACAGAAGATGTGCCATATCCTGTATTATTATCAAAATACCATGTTGTTCCATATCTTAAGCTTTTTACTTCTACAGAAACATCTGTTGGAGTATAATACACTTTAGGATTTAATGTAACTGACCATGGTGTATCTTTTGGAAATGTATCTGTTAAATTAGCACCTGATGATGGCCATGCAATAAAATCATAATCATTTACACTTTCTGATTGGATACCATCTCCAAACACACGTATATCAGTGTAATAATTGTAATTATTATTAGCACTTCCGATTCCCAATGTTTTAACACCCGGATTGAGCAACCAGCGCCTGTGTCCAAGTGTATCAATATTAGATGAGTCGCTATCTCCTATCTGACCACTTACAGCTAATGATATAATTCTTTTTTCTGAATATCCACTTGCTGACGATAGATTACTGCTTGTTGTTGCCGCAAATGCTTTATTGTAATCAATACTAGACATATCTTTAGGCTGTGATGGATAATGTGTTAATCCACTATTATTCATAGCTAACGCAAGTGCTCCATATGCTGCACTTTCATTAACATCATCGCTCAATGTAATATCTCCAAGTCCTGCTACACGTCTGTAATAATTAATCAGACCTTTTGCTGTATCATAAGCTTCATCTGAAAGAACCGCAATATGATAATCTGCTCCTTCAACCACTGGCTCTGTCTTGTATAATTTATCATATATTGGAAGACTATTATAAAGCTGTCTTAATTCTTCCATATCAGGCTTTCTGATGCTTGTTCTGCCAGACTCAGCGTATTGTTCCTGTGTACTTTGTACAGTATTAATTGTCTGCTGTTCCTGTACATTTTGTACAGTATTAATTGTCTGCTGCTCCTGTACATTTTGCTGTACTTGTACATCATTTACACCATACATATCCTTTGCAAATGATATGTTGATAAATGAGAATATTGTGACATCCACTGCAATTAAAATTCCAGCTATGCCCATTAGTATCTTTCTCATACTCATCATCCTTTCTCTGTTGACACGTACCCTTTAGTTTCAATTGTTCACAAAACTTTCATCAAATTTATTATAATATAATATTTTCAATATCACAATAATACATATGCAATTTTATTTAATCTTTTTTTCTTTTATCTTGCTGTTTATTACCCCTCTGTGAAATGCTACACATTTCACACAATTCTATAACACTGAGTTTTCCCTTAAAGAGCCATAATCAGCACTTTCTGACATTTCCCATTACATCATATAAAAAAACAAGCCAGAATTATTCAAGTAAGAACTATGAATAATTCAGGCTTATTTCAAGCTATTATTATGTTTTTAATACAATTACTATAGATGAGTGAATTTAAAATATTGCACAATTATGTCCACGTCAGAAAAACAAATTTTTCATAATCTATTAAAATTTATCTGAGGTACAAACAAAAGCAAAGTATTTTTCTGTATTTGCTCATTTATAGAT
>ERZ791645.740-NODE-740-length-25448-cov-5.978695_pt1 | contig 25448 bp, 16 predicted proteins | sample MGYA00509939_ERZ791645 | MGnify/ENA primary metagenome ERZ791645 (study PRJEB30046, sample SAMN00715249) | human gut metagenome | study: EMG produced TPA metagenomics assembly of the A metagenome-wide association study of gut microbiota in type 2... | reverse complement strand
ACGTGTTGACGAACTGCGTGCCGCCGGTGAGCTTTGAAAGCACCTTGCAGTCTACGCGGGGCGCCTCTACCTGCCGGAAGTTGGCGGGTACAATGCCGAACGCCGCCATGAACTCCGTCACATACTCATTGGCGGCAAGCCCCAGCGCCGCGGGCGAAGCATCCAAGACATAGTTTTTGGATGTACTCAGGTTATCCGCCAGCGTGCGCCAGTTATCACCGCTGAGATTCGTGCGGTAGACGATCTTATAGTTGCCGGGGGTATTCCACGTGCCGGTGTAGATCTTTTCAAGGCGCACCGCCTTGACGGGTAGGGTATCGCGCCAGTAGAAGGATTCCAGCGCCGTGGTGGAATTGTTGGCAATACCGGTGAAGTTGTAGCGGGCAAGCTGCCCCGGCATGACCTCCACGTAGCCGGTTTTCTTGATCGACACATTCGTGTACAGGCTCTTATTGGTCATGCTTGCCTTAACGATCTGACCGGCGTGTTCGATCTCTACCTCGATGGGCGTCTTATCCAGCCCATAAAACTCCGCCGCCTTGGATTCTACGATCTTGTACCGCGCCAGAGGCAAGGGCTTGCTGACCGCCAAGCCGTTTTTATCCGTCTTGATCGTATCCACCAGGCGGTTGGTGCGGGCATTGTAAACTTCAAAGACGGTGTTGGGGATCGGCGTTCCGGCGGGCCAGCCGTTCATGGAATTATAGTCCGCCGAGGTCTTGACGATCTGGATTTGGCCGGTGATGGGCGTATTCTTCCACTCGATTTCTGTGGTTTCGCCGGACTTTACATACACGGTCTTTTTCTGCGTGTCGGGGATATAGCCCTCATTCTCCAATTCACGCAGATAGTAGCGGCCAGCGGTCAGGTTTTCAAAACGGACATAACCGCGGTCATCGCTTGTTTCCTGCGCAATGGGATTATTGCCGCTGTCATAGAGAATGAAGGAAACGCCGTAGATGCCCTCGCCGGTGGCCGAATCGACCTTGTGGATCAGGATACCGGAGATGGCTTTATTGGTCACCGTCTTGGTCGTGGTCTTGCCATCCTCCACGGTGAAATAGATGGGGGTATTGTCCAGCCGGAAGCCCTTGCCCGCCTCGGTTTCCACGGCATAGTAGCTGCCGCTTTCCAGCGGCACATACACGCGGCCGTCCGTTCCGGTGGTGACGGTGTCCACCAGACCGCCATCGCTGACACGGCGGATCTCGAAGGTGGTGTTGGGGATACGCTGGGTTTTGTCCGCCGCATTCACTTTCACCAGCTCCAGCCCACCGATGGGAGCATTATAAAAATAGAGGGACTGCGTGTCATTGGGGTTGACCACCACGGTCTGCGTGCGGGTGTTCTCGTCGATGGTGTAACCGGAGATGGATTTTTCCTCTGTTACCACCAGTGTGCCGGTGACGCCCTTGAGAATGATCTGCCCGTTCTCATCCGTGTAGTACAGACCGTTGGAGCTGATTTTTCCGTTTTCGTCGGGGACGAACTCGCCGGTAGCCGTAGTGATTTTGAAGGTAACGCCCTCCAGCGGCGTCTTGCGGTCCAGAGAGGACAGCTTGTTGATGATGAGCGCGCCCTGTCGCTCATTCCAGAAGGTCATGCGCTGGGGAGACTGGCTCTGGTCGATCTTGATGCTCTGCGGCGTCCCATCCAACACGAATCCATCCACCGTCTTGACTTCCTTGGCAGTGATCGTCATGCCGTCGGTCAGACCCTCAATGACGATCTGGCCTGCAGCGTCGGTGGTATAGTAGCCGTTGTTGGGGCCAACTACCGCGCCGGAGGAGTCGGTCACAAGGAACTGTACCCCGGCAAGCGGTTCATTTTTCGTGCCGGAAATGTATTTCTGGAGAATCAATGTTGTAGTGGGTTTGTTGTAAAAGGTCAGCGTCTGCGTGTCGTTGGGATTGACTACCACCGTCTGTGTGCGGGTAGCTTCATCAATGGTGAAGCCCGGAATCGTCTTGGTTTCCGTTGCTACCACGGTGCCGACGACGCCGGAAATGCGGATCTCACCGGATTTATTGGTGTAATAAATGCCGTTGCTGGACAGTTCGCCGTTGGCGTCCGGGACAAAGCTGCCGTCTGCATAGGTGATCTTAAATTCTACGCCCTCCAGCGGCTCCCCGTTGGGACCGGAGCTGACCTTGCGGATGATGAGATTTCCGGCAGGCTGGTTCAGAAACTGCAGATGCGCCGTTTCGCCGCTCTTAATGAGTGCGTGCTGGGGGCTGTCATCCAGCAGGTAGCCCGTTTTTGCTCTGACTTCACGGGCAATGACCGTCATGCCGGGTTCCAGACCATCCACCAGAATTTCGCCTGCGGCATTGGTGGTGAAGCGGCCGTTGTCGTTGCCGAGATAATTGCCGCTGCTGTCGGTCAACTGGAACTCTACGCCGGAGAGCGGTTCGTGCTTGCTGTCATCGCTCAGCTTTGTAATGAGCAAACTTCCCAGCGGGGCATTGCCGAAGCGGAGCGTCACCACATCCTGATCCTCGCCGGAGATCCACACCGTCTGGGGTTCGCGGTCGATGATGTGATTTCCATCGCTCTCAATCTCCTGGCAGATGTAAGTGCCTCGTTTGAGGTTTGTCACGGTGAACGCTCCGTTGGGTCCGGTCACATAGGTACCGATGACCGTACCGCCAGTGCCGGAAGTGCCGCCGCCTAAATATCTCAGTTCAAATCGGCAGCCCTCCAGTCCCTTTCCGGTTTTGGCGTCATATTTGTACACGACGAGGGCACTGTGAGGAACATTGTCCACGGTCACGGTCTTAGAGGTATTGGCTTCCAGATAGAACTCGGTGACCCCGCTGCCCTGAATGCCGAAGCCCTTGGGAGCGGACTCCTCCACCAGCTTGTACCAGCCACGGTTTACATCGGTGAGCGTGATTTTACCATCAGAGGCCGTTGTGAACACGCCGAGGTCGTTGATCTCGCCGGTGGTGGTATTGTCTGAGCCGTAATAGATATGGAATTTGGCATTGGAGAGAGGATCACCGGTGACGCTGTTTCGCTTCAGGATCGTCAGGGAGGGTTTGACCGCGTTGAAGAAGGTCACCGTTCTGGTGCAGCCTGCTTCCAGATAGACTTCCTGGGGGATCTCAGAGAGAATAACATGGGAAGGTACATTTTTCTCCGTGACGCGATAGCTGCCCACGGGGATGGAAGCGAGAAAGATGCGCCCCGCGCTGTCCGTCGTGGCACTGGTGGAGTAGCTGCCGTCGATCTGCTCAATGAGATAGGTGACGCCCTCGATAGGCTCACCATTGGCGATGTTCTTCTTGACAATTTCAAGACCGGGCTTTTCATAGTCAACGAAAGTGACCTCGGAGGTTTTGCCGGGGCGCAGCGCCACGGTCTGCTCGGTATTGGTTACGATGTACGGCTCGGGAACGGATTCCTCACGCACAACATAGACACCGGCAGGAATGGCCGAGAGCGTTGCGGAACCGTCTGTCCCGGTCGTGACGGAGGTGGAATAGCTGCCGGTAACAGACTTCACCGAAAATACCGTGCCGACAATCGGTTTGCCGCTCATTGCGTCGCGCTTGATGATCTTCATATCGGGCTTTTCATAGTTGACTGCCGCGACAGTGTACTCACGGTCACCCTCAGTTACATCTACGTACACGCTCTTCGGCGTGGGATCGACGCAATAGCCGTCCGGTGCGGAGGTCTCGACAAAGCTCCAAAGGCCGGTCGCGGCATCCTCAACATAGATCTCACCCTGCGCATTGGTAATGTCGCTGCCGACGATCTGGCCGTTAAAGTAGATGCTAAAGCGCGCACCGGCGAGACCAGTTGTGGTACCGCCAGCAGTCTTTTTCAGCACGATCTTGCCAACGCCTGCAGGCGGTGCAGGTTCTTCTCCGCCGCCTCCGGGCTTATCCTGAGTGACCAGTTTGCGGGGACCATAATAATTGAAGAATGACTGATTTTTGCGGTTACTGGAAATTGCGTATACCGCCCATTTTGCACTCTGGTCCTCCACAATGGATGCAGACTTACCCTGTGCAGTGTACTCTTCAATCTGGCGCTGGAACTCGGCGTCCTCCTGTGCTTTCTGCTCCAGAAGCCAGTCGATGAGGCTCAGATACAGATCATAGGTGTCGGCGTTGGCATAGCCGCCCGCATCGCCGTCTCCACCGGGCTCGCCTTTATAGCTTTGGTGATCCCACACATACGTCTGCACGGCCATAAAAAGCTGGCCAACATTGGATGCCTCGCAGTCGTTGAGGTAGGTCATCATCCATTTGACGTTCTCGACGGTCACGGCGTCCATTTCACTGAGGCCGCTGTTCGTGACAGCTGACTGCAAAACGGCAGCTGCATCTGCACCGGTGCCGGACGTCCATGTAAAGGAATTCAGGTACGAAGGCGTTGCGTAATGATAGCCGAGACCGCTATCCATGCAGTACACGAGCTTACCGTCCACCAGCGGAGGGCGGTAGCTGTACGGGGTTCCGTTGGCGAGCAGGCGCGTGCTCCAATATGCCTGGTTGGTGGTAATTTTGAGGCCTGAACCGCTGTGCGATGCGGCCAACGCTGCAGTCGGCAGCAGACTCAAGATCGTCACCAGCGTCAAAAGCAGTGACAACAAGCGATGTTTAATTGACTTCATGTCTTTCTCCTTTCCAAAAAGCGCAATAAAAAGAGCAGATCATGACGACCTGCTCTTGCGTGAGAGTTGATGATTTATTTGTTCGCGGGGGTATCCACCCAAGTGATGGAATAGCCATCGTAGAGGAAAAGCTGGACACAGTACCAGCACGGGTCACCAGTGTCATTGACACCTCTTGCCAGCCCAACGCCAATCTCAGATAGCTTTGGGTTGACCATGTTCTTATGATGAACCGTTGAGGCATACCAATCCGCAACTGCTCGTTCGGCAAGTGTCTGGTCAGACAGCACCCAATCTGCGATGCGATGGATATTTTCGGCCATGTAGGGACAATCCGTGACGGTATTGAATTTTCCACCATTCGGTCTTGTGTGCAAATAGACGGTATGCGCAGCCATCTCATCCGCGCGAACCTGCGCCGCCTGCATGAGCTTGTCGTTGACGCGCAGCATAGCAACGCCATTTTCTTTACGCAGGGCATTGGTGCGGTCAATGATGTCTTGTTTCATGGCATCCACATCGGCATCATTGGTGGGGACTGTGGGTTCTGGCTGCGGAGTGGGTTTAATGGCTCCGTCCTTTGCCGGTTCTTCGCCGGTATAAGGTTTTCCGCTCTCCACCTGCACACAGCCGTTCTCACTATCCCAATAAACCTCGAAACCAACAGCCTTGCCGATGTCCCGAAGCCGCACATAGTTGCTGCCGTTGATGACATAGGCTTCCATCTGCGCTTCTTTTCCATCTACGACAATGCGATGGGTGCTGCGCTCGGCCACGATCCCGGCAGCATACGCCGTGGTAGTAACGCCAGCCAACAGCAGGCAGGTAAGAAAACCGGCTGCAAAACTTCCTCGCTTCATGGTGTGTACCTCCAAAGTCTTTTGATGGGTTCATGGTATCGTAAAAGTTGGTGGGTGTCAAAAAATATAGAGGCGTTGGAGCTCAGTAAAAGTTTTTACACCAATGACCATCATAGTATCTCATCATTTTTCTCGTGCCTGCACACACCAGCGGTAATCCGGCTGATTCATCACGCAGGTGACAAGAGTGATGATGTTCTCCGTACTGTCGTTCAGAACACTGGTATCGTCCACGCCAATCTTACTGACAGAGTACACCTCATAGCTGCGGGTGCCAAGCTGGGTAGTCAGCTTGATGGTGTCGCCAATGTCAAGGGTGTGAATTTTGCCAAAGTGATTGTTGACGCCCCGATTATGGCCCGCAATCGCCACATTGCCTTCCCAGATGGAGGTGCTGGCAAAATGGCCCGCGCCCTTGCGGAGCGCGTTGCTGTCCGTTCCCTGATATACCTTGACAGAAAGTCCGATGGCAGGAATATTCAACGTTCCGAGGGAGCCATCTCTGTAATACAGGTCTTCCGTGATCGCCGTGTATTTCAACGGCGTGTTGGTGCCGGTTGCCCCACCAGCGATGCTGCCGGAAGCGGAGGGCGGCAGGACGGTCACACCGCCTGTGCCGCTGACCGTTCCCGTGGCCGAACTGCTCACAAGGTTTGGCGTCAGCAGTTCTCCGGCGTTCAAGGTGTAGGAGGTGGGAGAGCCAAAGACGGGCGGGATATAGGCGGCGTTTTTGCTCCGGTCGGTATTCGCGGGCTTATCCATCGTGACATAAATGGTATCGTCCGAAGTGGGGCGTCCGAACAGTCCTGCGTCCGGGCCGTCAAAGTGATACTCCAATGCCGATGCAGGCATGGAAAAAGCCGCCAGCATACAGCAGGCGGCCATCAGCGTGGTCAGATATTTTTTCATGCGGCATACCCTCTTTTCTTATTGATGTAGTGCTTGTAGCCTTTGTAACCAGCGTAACCGCAGCCGCCCAGCGCCAGCACACCCACGGGGAGCAGCAGCCACAGCCAGTTAAAATCAACGCCGCTCTTTGCCGATGCCGCAGCGCCGACGCTGGAAAAGACTGCGGTGTAGACCACTGTATCACAGCTTGTACGGGTGATGTCACCTTTATAGTCTGCCGTGACGGTGTAGCCGGTGGCGTACTTGCTGATGGCGGTGCCGGTGTAGCTTGCCACAGCGGTATAGCGAATGGGAATGTCATAGCCGTCCGTGGGATCGACCGCCGCCTCCTGCCAGCTTACATCGGCAAGGGTCAGGGTGCGGCCATTTTCATTCACGGACTTGGGAACAAGGGACACATCGGCGTCGGAGAGATTAGGATAGGTGCGCTCCGCCGTCACCGTGCGGCTGCTGGTCCCATAGCCCGCTGCCTCCACCTGAATGGTGGTGTGGTCAAGGGACAGGACGCCCTCATAGCCGTCCTCGGTCTTGACCTCCAGCTTTGGCTCCAGCATTTTCAGAATTTCCGCCATGTCCTTGGTCTTGCTCTCCAGCGTGACCACCTCGATATGTTCCCGCGTGTCCGTTTCTGTCTGGTCATTTTTCAGCAAATCAAGGAGCGTATAGGTGCGGCCCTCACGCTCAAAGTCAGCGGTGGGGATCGTGGCGGGATCGTCCTTTGCGGTCAGGTAGTAGACCTTTTCCAAACGGTATACACCGTTTTCCTCGCTGGCTCTGACCTCGGCGGGATAGGCAGAAATGCCGGGTAGCGTATCTGCGGCAGAAAGCATCGCGGATACCGTATCGGCTTCTGCCATGGGCTCTGCGGCCAACGCCGCGACGCTCATGCTGCACAGCATCAGCGCCGTGCAGAGAGCAAATGCAAGTTTCTTTTTCACGCTTCGTCCTCCTTCCTCAACGAACGGGCCGATTCTGTTCCGGCTGCTTGCGATCCTGCGGAGAGATCTCGCGCTGAATATCATTTTGCAGCTTGCGGAAATACTTTTGCAGGCTGTCCACCACGCCGCGGCGATCCTGCACCTCCATGCCGTCAAATACCTGCCCCACGCGGCTCACATCGGGCTGCGGGGTCTCCACGCCGAAATTGCGGCAGAGCATATAGCTGACGCTCTCGGCGTCCATGGCGCAGTCCTCACGGGTATAGTAGGGATAGCGTCCGTGGTCATGGATACCGGCGTGGACGATCTCGCGGGAGAGCGCCGCAAAGATCTTGCTGTCGATCAGGCGGCTGGATACCGTAATGCTCTGCGTCTTAGGATCATAAACGGCGTCCTGGTACATAGTGCTGCTGGTGACCACGGGAACGGGGGAGCTGTCCAGCAGTCGGCGCAGGGCGGCGTCCATTTCCGGTGTATTGTCTTTCAGGCTCAGCGCCGGAACACCGGCCTTGCCGTGGGTCTGCGTCACATCAAAAACACGCCCGATCTTATAGCCGTGATACTCCCTTCCGTCCTTCACATAGGTGTCTGACACACGGATCTTCATGCCGTTCTCATCGCGGTTGACGCTGCGCCCCAGCCGGTTCCACACCTCCAGACTGTTGATGTAGGTGATCTCCGGGTTCTGCGCCATCGCCAGCATCACATTGGATGCGCTGTATCGCGGGTTGATGGCCTGCGTGTCCAGATAGTGGAGGTATGCGCCGGGTTCGCTGGTGACGTGCATGACCGCATCGTCGGAAAGCTGTCCCAATTCCTCGCGCTCCGCCGCCTTTCTGCTCTTCCAGTCCTCGTCCCTCTGCTGCTTTTGCTGGATCAAATCGTCTAACTTTGCCATGATTGTTTCTCCTTCTCAAAATCAAATTATTCCCGCGTAGGCATAGCCTTTTGAATGGCCTCCCGCACGGTGTCCTTGGTGGGAGCTGTGCCGTCCCGCTCCGCCGCGGCTTGCAGCGCCATCAGACGGCTGCGGACGGAGGGGCGGGCGTCAGCCTTCTCCGCAGCCGGTTCCGTAGACGCTCTCGCACCAGTCCCGCGCTCCTTGGAGCTGTTCTCGGACGGAGCGCGGGCGTTCTCTTTTTTTGCGGCAGTATCCTCCTTCACCGGGGCGGGATAGCCCATGCGTTCAAAAATGCGGTTGATCTGCTTGGCGTCCTTGGCTTTTGCCATAATTTCTACCGTCCCGGTCTTTTCCACCTTGTTGACGATGGGGTAAAACAGGACGCCGTAGCGTTTGGCTTCCATCTGAAAGCCCTTCAAGTCCTCCTGCTTGACGGAAAAGATCGTCAGCTCTTCGCCGTCGTGGATCAGGCGCTTGAGGTTGGTTTTACCGGCGAGCTTCTGATTGTCGTTGGCAAGGGCAATCAGAAGGGCGGCAAGATTTTTCGCCCCCAGCCCTGCCAGCTTGAGGGCGCTCTCGGTGATCTGGATGCCCTCACGCACCATCAGGTCAGCGGTTTCACCGTTGGTACTCATGCTCGTGTTCCTCCTTCTTCTTTAGATTTTCCTGCCGTTCAGCCTGCGCCTGCTGGCACTGCTGGGATACCCTCGGAATGTCCGATTGTATCCTGCGGCACAGACGCAGCTCCCCGCGCTTTTCCCGCAGGGCGGCAGTCTGCTGTTGGATCTCCGCGCTGTACTTGGCTTGTGCTTCTTCACCGCTGGTGTTCCTCCTTTCCTGATAAAGTGGTTTTCTCTGTTCCTCCAACAAACGGATGTCCCACTCCAAAATGCGGATGCGCTGCTCCAGCTCCGTTTCGGTAGTGATCCCGCTTGATAAAAGGTATTTGAATTGCTGCTCATACCGCTCCAGATGAATGACCTCCCGCTTGACGGAAAATGGCAGCTTGGGCGGCAGCTTTTTCCGCCTGCCCCCACGCAGCAGATAGAGGTAGCGGAGATAGAGTGCGTGAAAGCCGGTAATTTTCTTTTTTCGGACGGTGGACAGCTTACCCTTCACGCGGTAACGCTTGACGGTATGGGCGATGATCGGCGGGGTCATGCCGCTGTGCCGCTGGCGGGAGAGCCGCAGCAGAATATCCGATTCGGTATAACTCTCGCCCAAACTGTCCAACCGGATCGCCCGCTTTGCGCCGGGGGGCTTGACCGTGGTGTATTTCCGGTTGGGGCTGCGGCGTACCTCGTAGCCGTTCTTTCGCAGCAGCATGAGAAAGGTATCGTAGGTGTAGGCTTGGTGAATGATGGCGTCAATGTCGGCGCGGATCACGCCGCGCACGGTGGGCTTGCCGCCCTGCTCCGCCTTCCACTCGGCGTAATGCTTGCCCTTGCCCTGCGGGGCAATGACGGATAGATCGTTCTCCCGGCACAGTTCGTCCGAAGTACCGCGCACATCGTTGTAGTAGCTCTCCGGGCTGGAATGGTATTTCTGCCCGTCTATACAGGACACAGAATTGACCACCAGATGATTATGCAGGTGGTGCTTATTCAAATGGGTGCTGATAACGACCTCATACCGTTTTCCAAACAACCGCTTGGCAAATTCCAGCCCGACAGCGTGTGCCTGCTCTGGTGTGACCTCCCCCGGCTGAAAGGACTGGATAAAGTGATAGCCGAGGACGCCGCCCATTTTGCCAAACTGCTGTTTGGTTTCCATCATTTCAGAAAGAGCGGTGTCCACGCTGCTGCAATTTAACACAGAAGTGAAAAAGAATTGCTCCGTCTTTTCGGGATTAGAGATATAGGTGATGCTGGACGCCAGCGAGGTCTTTTCTCCGTCTGTGATGTAACGCACACGCTTGTCCAACCTTGCGCGGATGGCAAATACTTTTGTGTATGCCACTATCCTCGCTTCACCGCCCTCCACAATGCCGCCTGCATTTCCATGATGCTTTGAATATCCTCCTTGCGGACATAACCGGAGGCATTGGCGACTTTAGCGATTTGGTTGATGTTTGTACCGATGCCGGAGAGCTGACGCAGCAGCTCCGGCAGTTCATCAGGCGGACGGGGACGCAGGTTCACGCCCATGATAAGCCGCCGAATCGCAGGTTCCATTTTCAAACCGCTGTCCTTGGAAAGCTGTTTGGCATGGGCGTATTCGTCAGCGGTCAGGCGAATGGTGATCTGCTTGACATTGTTGCGTTTCATAGAGCTTCCTTTCCTGTTGGAGTGGGGATATTAAGGGGTTTACCCCTTAACAAGCGCATTTTGATGTCAAAATGCTATGCTTGCAAGGACAACGCAGCCGCAGGCCGCGCTGTCCTTCTGACCAGCCGAAAAACAAATCAGCGTGCGTCCCCGCCACGGGTTCTTACCCTGCCGCGGATTCCTTTCACGATCTGTAGCTGGTCGTTGTAGTCCTTTCCACAACGAGGCGGGTTGTCGATGACCTCATACTCGGAAAGTTTCTTTTGAATGGCTGCGGATGTTGTTCGTCCCGGCGCGTCACTGTCCAGACACAGCACGATCCGCTCCACACTGGGGTTGTCCTTCAGGTATTGTTCCAGTGCCGCGGGGAATCGGATCGAACCGTCCTTCCGCGGCTGATAGATGCCTGAGAGGGAAAGCGTATTGGCGGCACGCCAATTCTGCCCGCGCAGCTTCAGCAACGTCAGATAAGAGAGTGCGTCAATGGCCGCTTCAAACACGCAGAGCGTTTTACCACTGGCACGGCGAGGCACGGCAAAGGAAAACCGTTTATCGCTGCTGGGAACTTCACCGGCAAAGGTGCTGTCTGAAAGTGTCCCCCGCATCGCGCCATAGGCAGGCTTGTCGTTTCTGTAGCCCACAAATACGCAATTATGATGCTCTGCGTCCTCGTAAAGCTGCCCACGCTTGATGCAGTGGTTGATGATCTCCGCGTCAATGCCACGACTTCGCAGATACGAAAAAACACGCCGGTTGTCGGCGTGTTTGGGTGGCAGTACAAATTCAGTTTTAGGCGGTACGACCGGCCTCGGCGTAGGCTGCACTTTGGGTAAATCTCCGAGTATACACTGCACGGCGTCCAAAAAGGGAACGCCCTTCACCTTCGTCAGATAGTCCAGCGCATTTGTGCCTCCGATATTCCGCGACCACCAGCACCATTTTCCATTGGAGATTTTTAGGCTGTCGTGGGTGCGGGTGGCATAGGTATCTCCGCCGATATGTACCAGTTCCTCCGGCTCAAACCGCCGCAGGTAGGTCAATAGGTCCATCTCGCGGGCGGCAGCGATCTGTTCCTTAGATAGGTAGGGCGTGATGCTCACCTCCTTGGGGCATGAGAAAAGCGCAAGCATTTTGCTTGCGCTTTCCATAAAATTATTCAGTTACTTCGGAGCAGAGCCGGTGCGAATGACGGGAAACTGCTTGACTTTTTTGCCGACGATTCGGCGCTCCAGCGCAAAAACCATATCGGGTGTCCGTTCAAAATAGCCGATGTCCTTTTTCCAGCTCATCCCACATCTGCAATGTTGCAGGCCCGGAAACTGCTGCTTCATTTTCCTGCCGCAGTTTGGGCAGGCTTTATTGCTGGCTCCCATCCGCATCCTCCTTAGACGCCTCTTTAGGAAGGACATCCTTAAGGTAGATCTTTACCTCACGATAGACTGCATCGAATGGCGGCTTATTGACGCCGCCCGCAAAACGGAACTTATCGTAAGAATGCCGCAAATCTTCTTTCCTTTGCAGGAATCCTTGAAAATCTCCCATGGTCCTTTCGCTGCATTTTAAGGTGCTGTAGATCTTCTGAACATCAAATTCAAATACTTTTGAAATATAATAGAGATCCACCACATCCTTGATTCTTCGGAACACCTTATCTGTTGATACAACCGCGACCTTATCGGCTATCATCTGCAACGGTGAAACGCCGCGAAAACAGATCCCGTCAACCTCATAGATTTGCGTCGGTGTAATCGGTCTGTTTACATCCACATCCATTGTGAACAGGATTTCATCGGTGTTTCGGTCTACTAATTCAAAGCCAGCGGATCGCTTTTCGCCATACATTCGATAAAGGCGAACTTCATAGTCCATGCCGCCTCTATTGATTGCTCGCTGTAAGGATTCCACCATTTGCTCTGCGGTGGGAGGTGAGTCTGTGTTCCAATTTGCATCAATATCTACTGTATGACGGGTCTCATCTAAAAACCCGGCCTCAAACAAACAGGCTTTCAACACCATGGAGCCCTTAAAGCTGATAGGAATGCCGCTATCGTACACAGCCTTCATGACTGAGTACATAATTCTTTCTTCCGCTGTTACATTCAAAGCAAGCACCTCAGTTTTCGTAATATTCGATTGCATCGCTGGCCAAACGCTCAAACCGATCCTGATGTTCCGGCGCGACAAAGAGCCCGTCAAAGCTGTCTCCATTGGAATAGAAGTATTTGCTGACTGCTTCTGTAATGCCCTGCATATCTAAAATATTTTCATTTGCAAGGGCATCATATACCGTTCTGTTAAAATCCGTATATAACAATCCGTTCCGATTCTTGATATTTTGTGCGCCGATACGGTTTCCAAGCACGACCACGCCGTTAAACTTCATAACGGAGTCATCCCCATAGACCCACACGATATATTCATCGCTGCGGCCTCCGAAGTTTCCTTGACACATAAGCGCATTGTCTAACGCAAAGACAACGGGTTCTCCAATGCAGTCACGGACAGCTTGCAGCCAGGAGAGCGCGCCCACATAGCTGCTCCGAGACGGAAGATCCTTCTTTTGAGGGTCATACTTCGGCAGGGACAAGGTCTTACGGTTGGTCAGGTCCTCCTTGATGCGCTGCTCCAACAGATCAGCGACATATTCGGGAGGCTTACGCATCCCTGTCTCCCAATTTTGCACAGTGCGAAAGGGGATATGATACCTCGCGGAAAATTCGCTTTGGGTATCTCCAAGCTGTGCTCTCATTTCACGAATGTTCATATTCATCCTCCTTTCACCTGCATTATACACCCATTGAGTGTACCAGTCAACAGGGTTCCCAGATGTCCTACGGAATATTCATAAGCGCAATTATCGCTCCGGTTCAGATTGTTTTCTTTGCGCTACAGGCTTTTCCTTGCTGCGCTCCGGCTTGGCAAGCTGCTCCATTGCGGCATTGATCACGCACGAGTGATTGTCCACAGCGTAAACATCTGTGTGCCCACCCATCTGCTTTTGGAGCGCCGCAAAGCGGCCTGCGGCCTGACGCGCCGGTGGGTAGAATCGCTCATCTCCCGTGCGCTGCCGCATGGTGCAGGCCAGCACGAACATACAGCGATCCTTGCCGTAGGTGTTTGTCCACTCCTTCAAAAAAGCAGACAGCTTTCCATCGTTGTAGGCGTTGGTCGCGTCCTTCTCAAAGGTTCCCGCACAGGTCAGCGTCCGATCCCGGCTGGCCATCCACTCAAAGACCTCTCCGCGAGCCATGGCTTCCGAACGGGTGTTAGGGTATATGGGCTGCGCGGGATCTCGATATTTTTCTTCGACTCTTTTCCGCAGAATATCATCCGCACAGCACGCAATGCTGTCTCGAAAGGCATCCATCTCATCCGTATCGCGGGAGAGCCAGTCTGTATAAAGCTGTGACAGGGGATGCTCAAACTCGTTCAGCACCGTAAGCTGCCGCTCGGAGAGGCTTGTTTCATCCTCAAAAAGTATCAGCAGGTTGTCACGGCAGGCGATCTCGTAGGCACGGGAAATAATTTCGTCAGGTGATTTCGTTTTCATCTCTGCAAGGAACGCCGTATTTTCCTGTGACATTTTTTCGTATATCCGGTTTTCCAATTCATTTTTTGTAGGCATGATGTTCTCCTTATAGCTCAATAACACGGAAATCGCTCTCTTTTTCCATGATCTCGCTGCTCAATAATATCAATGGCCTATCCGAGTCTGCCAGCCGTCTCAGCTTGCTAATGGAAAGCGGAGTTGGTGCTTCAAACAGAGCCACAATGCAGGCCCACAGGTCAACAACATGACAAAGGCAAACGATACGCTCCGAAGAAAAGGAAGCTGCTGCTTCGGGCAGCATCGTGCGTAATTCTTTCATGAGGCTTTCCTGCTCTTTTAGCATCTGCTGATGTATCTGGCGTTCTAACCGTTCTTTTTCCTGCTTTCTTTCCAACTGTTTCATTGTAAATGATCCTCCAGTTACTATATATTTGGTTAGAGGCGTGGCAGCCAGCCACGTCTTTTCCATCTTATTGCCTAAGCTGGTAAAATGAGAGCGCAATGGCCTGACGGTGTCCTCCAAGGACTTAGCGTCCGTTGAAATGTCAGTCAGCCGCCTCTCATTCCCAGCGTTCGATTTGTGTAGGTAGAACCGAAGCGTTCGTGTTATCAGACTGATAGAATCGGCAATGAGGAAAGGTGGCCCCGCCACATTGCTAACCCATAACAAGGAGTGATTGCATGAACAACTTAGCCGGCATTGATGTTTCCAAGGGAAAAAGCATGGTTTCTGTTCTTCGCCCTTTTGGCGAAGTAGTGGCTCTGCCTTTCACTGTACAGCACACCCCCAGTGAACTCAGAGAGCTGGCAAACTATCTGAAAAGCCTGGAGGGTGAAACAAGAGTAGTTATGGAGCACACTGGGCGATACTATGAACCGATTGCGCAAGCACTCCACGATGCAGGGATTTATGTCTGTGCCGTCAATCCCAAATTGATTAAAGACTACGGAAACAACTCCCTTCGTAAGGTCAAAACGGACAAAGCGGATTCCAGAAAGATTGCTCGCTACGGGCTTGACAACTGGGCCGACTTACGCCCGTATTCTTCTATGGACACCATTCGTTATCAGTTAAAGACTATGAATCGGCAATATGGTTTGTTTTCAAAAAATAGGACTACATTAAAAAACAATCTCATATCACTGCTTGACCAAACCTATCCCGGCGCAAACGCTCTTTTTGACAGTCCAGTCCGTGACGATGGAAGCCAGAAATGGGTGGACTTTGTTGCATCCTTTTGGCATGTAGACTGCGTATGCAGCATCAGCTTAATCGCTTTTACAGAAAGGTATCAGAAGTGGTGCAAGCGCCACGGTTATAACTTCAGCAACAAAACGGCAACAGCGATTTATGAAGGGGCTAAGAAAATCTTGGTTACAGTGCCCAAAAATCCCACGTCGAAATTCCTCATCCAACAAGCAGTGGAGCAACTGAATGCCTGTTCGAAGAGCGTCGAAATGCTCCGCATCGAGATGAATCATCTGGCATCCCAACTACCGGAATATCCTGTCGTCATGTCGATGTATGGTGTCGGAGAACGGCTTGGGCCTCAACTCATAGCAGAGATCGGTGATGTAACTCGCTTTGCTCACAAGGGATCGCTGTCAGCATTTGCGGGCGTTGATCCTGGCGCAAACCAATCCGGAAACATGGAATTGAAGAGCGTACGTTCTTCAAAATGTGGTTCTCCTGCTTTGCGCAAAGCACTATTCAACGTTATGGATTGCTTAATTAAGAAACAACCGATGGACGATCCCGTATATCTTTTCATGGACAAGAAACGTGCTGAAGGCAAACCATACTTTGTCTACATGACTGCTGGAGCCAACAAGTTTCTGCGGGTTTACTACGGTCGCGTTACAGAATACTTGAAATCTTTAGACACCACACAATAACTCTTCCGAGCCACACCATAGGCCAGCGTTGATGACGGTGGCCTTTTTGTCATGCTCTTTTACTCAACTATGCAGCTATCGGGATTATTCAATTAGCACTTGACATTTTATTTGTAGGCATTTCAAAAATTATCGTGCCAATCCCGCCCGCATCCGGTGGGCGTAATTGGCAACGCTGTATCGTTTCATATAGGCATTTTCGCTTGGGGCCGGACTGTCAAAGTCCAGCCCCTCCATACGGGGATCGTCGGTGCCGTCCAGCACCTCCTCCACCGGGATCACGCGAAGCCTGCCGGAGCATTTCAGTTCGCCGCCGAATACGCCAGCGGCACAGTGAAAGCCACGGTCGCCGCACACCCACAGCAGCTTCTTTCCTGCAGGAATATCCCCAAAGGGCTGCTTCAAAACAATAACGGAACGGGGTTCCGCCCCGGCCACCTCATAGTAGCCGGACTGCTCCGCCTTTTCATAAGCGCGGATCAACTTCTCAAATTTGCGCTGCGGCTCAATATAGAGCCAGCTTTCCTGATAACCCATAATTTCCTCCGTTTTCTATTGGTTTTACCGCTCCATCTGCGGTCTGCGGCGCTCCGGTGGCCTTTGATCCTCGTCCGGCTCGGCGTCTACGATCTCCGGCTCCTTGTGGTCTAAATTCAGCAGGGTATTCAGTTCCTCCAGCCGTGCCGTTTTGGTCGTAAGTTCCTCTTCGCGGGGAAACGGCTTTTGTACCTCTGCCTTTGCGGTTTCCAACTGCGTTTGCAGATTGGAAAGCTGCTCGCGGCAGGTTTGCTCCTTGATGGGCAGTCCCTCCAGTGCATTGTCCATGCGCTGTAAATTGCCGAACACATCGGTACCCAGCGTGACCGTATGGCGGAGCTGCCCGATCATGGTCAGGCGGTATTCCCGCGCAAAGGTATCGAACGCCAGCTCCAGCGTCAGACCGCGATAGCTGCCGATCTGTGTCGCCTCTGGGGAGAGCATCGCCTGACACATGGTCAACAGCGCTGCGCCCGCCTCCTTCTTGTCGGCATGGGTGACACCCGCCAGCGTAAGTGGGGAGAAGCCGTCCGCGTTTGGGTGGGTATTTCCCTTGACCGTGGCAATATCCGCGCCATAACCGGCGATCCGTGCCTGCGTTTCCGCGATTTGTTTCGGAAAGCCCTTGCTGATGGCGTCCTCCAGCGCGTATTTCTGAGAAAGATGGTTGGCTTTCAGCAGTTTCAGCTTGGACACCTCAATGTCAAGATCCATCTTTTCCTTGATCATGGGGTTGCCGCTGGCCAGCGCCTTGATCTCGGCATAAGAAAGCGCCTGTTCGTCTACATCTTCGGCGGAGCGGACAGGCGATTTGCTGGTCATGATTTGGCTGATAAATTTCTGCTTGCTCTCCACAAGCTGGTAAAGATAGGCGTCGAAGGTACCCTCGGTGACATAGCTGTAAATGTCTACCTCCGGGTTTTCGTTGCCCTGCCGGATGATGCGCCCCTCCCGCTGCTGAAGGTCGGACGGACGCCACGGGCAGTCGAGGTGGTGCAAAGCGATGAGTTTCTGCTGACAGTTGGTGCCGGCACCCATGCGCTGGGTGCTGCCCAGCAGGATACGCACCTGACCGCTCCGCACCTTGCCGAACAGGTCTTTCTTCTGCACCTCGCTTTTAGCGTTGTGGATGAAGGCGATCTCGTTTTCGGGAATACCCAATTCCAGCAATTTTGCGTGAATATCATCATAAACGCTGAAAGTGCCGTCATCCTTTGGGGTGGACAGGTCGCAAAAAATCATTTGGGTGGAACGCTTGTCAGCGGTGCGCTGCCAGATCTCAAACACATTTTCCGCGCACTTGGCGGCTTTGCTGTTGGGATCGCTGGGAAGCATGGGGTTGACCAGCCGCTGATCCAGCGCCAGCTTGCGGCCATCGTTGGTTATGAGCAGCATATTGTCCACGCTGCTGTCCACCTCGCGGTTGCGGACTTTCTCAGCACGCTCCGCCAGCGACGCCACAATCTCTTTCTGATACTCCGATGGCTTCAAGGCGATGTTGTGGTAATGCGCCTCCGGCACGGGGAGCTTGAGCATATCCGCCGTCTGAATGTCCGCCACATTTTTGAATACGCTCATCAACTCCGGCAGGTTATAAAACTTGGCAAACCGCGTCTTGGCCCGGTAGCCAGTGCCCTCCGGGGACAGTTCGATGGCGGTGACGGTTTCCCCGTAGTTCGCCGCCCATGCGTCGAAGTGCTGTAAGCCTTGCTCCTCCAGCGCCGACATCTGCAAGTAACGCTGGATGGTGTAAAGCTCCACCATGCTGTTGGAAATGGGGGTGCCAGTGGCAAAGACAATGCCGCGCCCTCCGGTGATCTCATCGAGGTAGCGGCACTTCATAAAGAGGTCTGAGCTTTTCTGCGCCTCGGTCTGTGCAATACCGCCTACATTCCGCATTTTCGTGTAGAGAAAGAATGACGATAGGTAATCCTTTGAACGTGATGTGCGGCGAAGCCGCACATTCGTTTCCTCCGGATTTTCCCCCGTCTCACGCCGGGCGTGCACCTTTCAGCGCACCCGGCCTACCATCAGATTGACTTACTTTCTACTGATTTCATTGCATCTGTACCCTCACGAATACAGCGCACTTGTAAATTTCACTTTTTGAGTTTTTCACGATATTTCTTGATTTTGCGTACCGCCTTGGCATCCAACTCTGGCGGTATAGGACTGTTGTGTACCATGCGGTGACACGGTATACATAGCCATGCTAAATTTGGAACTTTGTTGATTCTTTCAATCGGAAGTCGTGGATTTACATGATGACAATGTTTCGGAATCAGTTCAGAGAAATATCTACCACAGCATTTGCATTTTCCCTTATCTCGGTTGTAGGCATATTCCCGATTCATAAAATACTCGAAATTGGCTTTCCATCCCTTGCCGCTAGCGTAGATGGATAAGGCTATATCTTCGGGTGTATTGATGGAGGGGCGGTCACAGGGCAACGGTTTATGCTTGGTACGATAATTTACATACCGCCTGCGTCCATCCTCCGTATAAGGGGTCATTTTCTGGTCAAATGGTTTGCTTTCATAACGACTGTGTGTAATAAACGCATAGGTTATTCCGAACCATTTCCCATCAATTTGAATTGCGAAGGTTTTACTGTCATAACCTTCGTGCCGATGTGGCAGATTACTTAATTCCTTTAACGGCACCTGCATTTGGTTGTACTGCTTGGGAAACAGGTTTTTCCATACTGCCAACGCCGTATTATTCACTCTACGGTCAATGGCATGGTAGGCATGAGAACAGATAGAGGGTTGCAAATACTGTGCCAGTCCCATAATCACGGAGTTCACATACTGGATTTGAGCCGCCTGCGTGTTGGATTGCGTGTATAATCCAATTTTCCTAACTTCTTTTTGCAAGGTATGGATTTTCTTCGTCAATCGTTCCATATCAGGGAATGGCTTTCCTACCAGATTATCTGACCATGTGGCTGGGTCTGGTGTTTTCCTCTTTCGTTCTGCCTTGACTATGTAACCGAGGAAATGAATACCATTCTTTCTCAAATCGGTTACATAGGTCTTTTCCTGTGACAGTTCCAACTTCATGCGATGCTTAAAATACTTTGTCAGTTCATGCTTCATACGGAACGCTTCCTGTTCCGTAGAGGTCAGGATCACCCAATCATCCGCATAGCGAAAATTGTATTTCGGGGTGATTCCAGACCATTTCAGCCTTCGGGTATCGTTGCATTTGTGCTTGCATTGACGGTGCGGCTCCATATAGCAGCGCCCCACATACCAGTCAAAGTCATTGAGATACACATTGGACAGCAACGGAGATAATATACCGCCCTGTGGTGTTCCCATTTCTGTTGCATGGTATAAGTCCTGATCGATATATCCGGCTTTTAGCATTTGGCTGATGATTTTCAGAACCCTCTTATCGTGGATTCCGATTCGCCATAGCTTTTTCAGCAACAATCTATGATTGATGTTGTCAAAACAGCCCTTTATATCTCCCTCGACTGCCCATACCGGCTGGTCTTTGGATTTCACACTTGCATTGATGACATTGACAATATCCCGGATAGCGTGCTTCTGCGCCCGGTAAGGACGGAAACCATAGCTGTGCGGATAGAATCTCGCTTCGCATATCGGTTCCAGAATCAGTCGCATACATTCCTGTATAATCCTATCCAATACAGTGGGAATACCCAGAGGTCGCTTTTTGCCGTTTGCCTTTTCGATATACTTCCGTTTGGCTGGCTTCGGCTTGTAATTGGAGATATTTGATTGAATCAACTGAAATAGTTCTTCTTTTGGCATTTGCAGATACTTGTCCATTTTCATCCTGTCCACACCGGCAGTTTTGCTGCCCTTGTTGGACTTGATGTTATGAACAGCGGTTACAATAGTCACTTCGCTGACCATTGCTTCCAACAGTCCCGTGAATGAAACGCCTTGCCCCGATTTTTCATAGAGCAGGTCTTGAAACTGTTTCAATTCTTTTTCTGTTGAAAATCTGACGCTTAAATGCACAAGGTTTTCACCTCGCAGTTCGTCACCCGTCTTTCAGGGAGTTATTGGATTTTCTTTCGTGAAATTTACAAATCAATCTGACTCGTGCCCTTCGCCGTGGGGCATTTCAGCCCCGTGTAATTGGCATTACCCAATTGCAGACTACTATGGCACGGCTGACTTCCTGTATTCTTCATTGTGCTGTAACACTCCAAATACAGGCTCTCAAACGTTCCCAAATCTCTATCCTTGTGGTCAATAGACCGTTGAAACCCTTAGGCCGCTACCTTACACCGGGAGAACCTAACCACACTTTGAATCACAGTTGTTGTGTGGTTCCGCATGAATATTTCATTTCATGGGGCATATACGGAAAAACCAGCCGTATCTGCTTTCTCCAATCTTCATCCTTTCGGATGCCAAGCACTCTTACGATGCTGCATAGCTTTCACTACTGGATAGCCATAGGTTTCGGAAGCCCGCACCATTATTATCCATGCCTTTCGGTTTAGGTTTTCAGGTTACGACTTCACCACGCTTTGTACCCTGTCTATTTACAGATAGACAACGCACAGTGGAGTATTAGCTCTCGTACTGCCTGCGGTTTGACAGACCGCTGTGGGATTTCTCCTTTCCGGCATTGATTCTGTACGGCAGAGGAATTTCGCCTCTGAATTTGAGATTTGAGTTCTCTACGATATTTTCTTGATATATCAAGTGCTATCGCATGGTGCTTTTCGTCATAGCTGTCTGCTACGACTTATGCACAACGTTTCGCACGATTTTTGAAATAATGGCTCTCATCAATGAAGATACGGTCAACACCCAATTCTTCAAAGGTGACCACATCGTCCTTGCGGCTCTGGTCGTTCAGCTTGTCGATCTTGGCTTGCAGGCCCTTCTTGGTTTTCTCCATCTGTTTGATGGTGAAGTTCTCGGCTTTTTCTCGCTTGGCATCGGAAATGCCCATCATAATTTCGTCGATCTGCTGTTCCAGAATGGCTCGCTGGCGCTCTACGCTCATGGGGATCTTCTCGAACTGCGAATGCCCGATAATAACGGCGTCATAGTCGCCGGTGGCGATGCGCCCACAGAATTTCTTGCGGTTTTTGGTTTCAAAATCCTTGCGGGTGGCGACAAGGATGTTCGCTGCCGGATAGAGCTGCAAAAACTCAGTGGCCCACTGCTCTGTCAGGTGGTTGGGCACCACAAAGAGCGACTTCTGGCACAGGCCCAGCCGCTTTGACTCCATCGCCGCCGCGACCATCTCAAACGTTTTGCCCGCGCCCACCACATGGGCAAGCAGGGTATTTCCACCGTACAAAATGTGCGCGATGGCGTTGACCTGGTGCTTGCGGAGCGTGATCTCCGGGTTCATGCCTGAAAAGCTGATGTGACTGCCATCATACTCACGGGGGCGGTTGCTGTTGAACAGGATATTATAGGTCTTGCAAATAGCCTCGCGCCGGTCAGGGTCTTTCCAGATCCACTCGGCAAAAGCGTCTTTAATGAGTTCCTGCTTACTCTGGGCGATAGCGGTTTCCTTCTTGTTGAGGACAGCGGTTTTCCTGCCATCGGCATCGTACACATAATCAAAAATGCGGACATCTTTCAGGTTCAGGGTGTCCTCGATGATTTCATAGGCGTTGATGCGCTTGGTGCCGTAGGTGCTGATGGCCTTCACATTGCCGCGATCCTTGCTCTTGCCCTCGATGCGCCATTCGCCGGTGATGCCGGAATAGTGGACCTTCATGCCCCATTGTGCGCTGCGGGGTGTCCCCAGCGTTTCAAAGATAAATCGGCGCACATATTCAGTGTCCAGCCATGTAGCGCCCAGCCGGACGGAGATCTCGCTGGCAGTGAGGTCGGTGGGCTGTACCCGCGCCAATGCCTCGGCGTTGATCTGATACCGTGGGTCCTGCTCCGCCTTTGCCTTGGCACCTGCCCATTTCTGCCGCACGTTGCCGGAAAGGTATTCATCGGCGGGCAGATATTTCTCACTCATGCCCTCGGTATAATCGGGGTTCAGAAACACCACGCCCTTGAGGTCAGAAAACAGGGCTTCCTCATCCTTGCCTGTGAGTTGGCTCATGTATTCCATATCCACGCAAGCCTTTTCCCCGATGGACAGCGCCAGCGCCTCCACCGCCGTATCTACCTTTTCGGCAGGTTTGTGGCTGCGGATGGTACGCTTGGTGAACAAATCAGCCTTGCGCTTCAGATTTTTCTCCTCGTCCAGGATTTCCAGCGAGCACAGCAGAAAGTAAGAGCTGTCCTGATCAAACGCGATGGCGTTGCCACGAGAGTTGATGAGTCCGTATTTTCTGGTGAAGGCGTCGTAGAGGGTATTCAGCTTGGCTTGCTGCGCCTTGATTTCTTCATTGGGATAGTCCTCGGTCTGATATTCCAGCAGCGTCCGCACACAGTCCCGCAGCTCGATCATGCCGCGAATTCTGCTCTCTGCCGTCTTGGATACCTCCACCGGGTTCATGCGGCTGTTTTCCCGATAATAGATCTGACCGTCCACCAGTGTATAGGAGAAGTTGCGGACGGCGGGATCGGCCTCAACGGAATGATCCTCACCCTCCAGTTCTTCCTCCCGGTCATAGGCGGTGATCTCGCCGTGAATATTTTGAACGGCCTCCGCCAGCAGTGCTTCCAACGGCTGCTCCGGGTACGGCTCACAGGTAGGCGTGGGGCCGAACGGCCCGGACACCATCTTCATCTCGCCCAGCACCATGTCGGGGTGGTCGATGAAGTAGCTGTTCATCTGGATGCCGTCCTCGTTGGTGGCAAGGTGTACCCATTCGGGTTCTATATCCACCATTCGTTCCCGCTTTTGGAGGAACAGAATGTCTGAAACCACCTCTGTACCTGCCGCGGCCTTGAATGCATTGTTGGGTAGCCGAATCGCCCCCAGCAGCTCCGAGCGCTGCGCGATGTATTTTCGCGCGCTGGCGGTGCGCTTGTCCATGGTGTAGCTGGAGGTCACAACGGCGATAACGCCGCCCGGTCTGACCTGATCCAGCGCCTTGGCGATGAAATACTCGTGGATGGGAAAATTCAGCCGGTCATAGCGTTTGTCCGGCACATGGAACTGGCCGAAGGGGACATTGCCAATGGCAACATCAAAAAAGTTATCCGAGAAGGCAGTTTTCTCATAGCCCTGCACCGCGATACTGCTGCGCTGATAAAGCTGGCGGGCGATGCGCCCGGAGAGATCATCCAGCTCCACGCCGTAGAGCTTGCTGCCGCTCATGCTTTCCGGCAGCATACCGAGAAAATTGCCGATACCGCAGGCTGGTTCCAGAATGTTGCCCTGCGTGAAGCCCATCTGCCCCAGGGCGGCATAGATGCCGCGGATGACCACGGGCGGCGTGTAGAACGCCGTGAGCGTGGATTCGCGGGCGGCGGTGTATTCGGCGTCCGTCAGCAGTTCTTTCAGTTCAGCGTAACGAGGATTTTTCTCGTCAAAGAAGTCCGCCAGTCCGCCCCAGCCCACATACTGCGCCAGCACCGCCTGTTCCTCCGCTGTGGCCGTGCGGTTCTCCGCCTCCACGGTTTTCAGGGTGCGGATCGCGTCCAGATTGCGCTGAAAACGCTCCAGCGGCGCACCCTCTCCGATATGGTCATCGGTGATGCGGTAGTTGCTGCCGTTCGGGTCCAACGGATAGGCAAGCGCGTTTTGCTTTTTCTTTTTCGGCGGGGTGAGTACCGCAGGCGGCTCGTCCGTCTGCGGTGCTGTGGTTTCCCGCGCTATGTCCGGCTGCTCCATGTGTGCGCGGACATAGTCGAGGGATTCCTTTCGGAAGATGGGAAAGCCCGTCCCGCCCTCAAAGGTCACATCCCGCAGCGATACATTTTGCGTATGATCGTCTACGCTGTCCACTTCAAACTGCCGCCCATCTATGGTCAGGCGTGTGCCGATGGAGAGTGGTTCGGGGACTTCCGGTTCCATGGGCATTACGGGCTCCGGTGGCGTTGGCATGGTTTCCTCGGAGGGTGTCGCAGCTTCCCGCACCAACGCCGCTGTCGGCTCATTGGGTGCGGTCGGTGTCAGTTGCCCATCATGCCGGTGATTGAACAGGCTGAACTCACCGTTTACATAGGCATAAAGTTGAAAATGAGTTTCATGGACAAATTCATAGTGGCGGTCATCTTTTTGCATTTCACCCAACCGGGCATTCAATGCGTCCATGAGCCACATTGCAGTGGACTTATCCTGCAATTCTTCTTCAATCAGCGGTACCGCCTGATAATAATCCATGCCCATGTAATAGGGACGCGGCACATTGTCCGGTGCATTGTACAGACTGGAGTAAATGGCCCGCGCCACCTGTCTCCGCTCATACTCCGGGATCTTTGCGATGGCGTCCTCACCGGGGAATCGTTTCTGCGCGATCAGACGCTCATACTCCTTGACCACATTGGGGATGGTCAGACGGACGGTATCATATTTCCTGGAATTGTAGTCGCGCTCATATTCCAGACCCTTTGATGTTTTCGTGTGCTGGTATCCGGCGCGGGCTCCGCCACTGTACTCGCCAAAGCTGCCCTTGATGAATTTCTGGCGTTCCTCCGGCGTGTGGGGATAGCAGAAATGGGAGTACACCGCCAGTCGTCTATCAACACTGTCTCTTAGGAAGAACTGGTCGATCTCATCCTGTGTGATGAACATTTTACATTGGCGCAGAAAGCTTGGCTGGGCGGTGAAGCTGCGTTTCGGGTAGGAGAGGCCATCCAGCACAATGCCGATCCGGTGGGTGTTGTAAGCGGATAGTCGCCAGCGCATAATGTCGCGGTCTTGGGCATAAGCGTCAAGGAAAGTGTGATATTCCTGCGCCAGCGTTTGCAGACCACCCTCTGTCTTAGCGAACGCCACCATATCCTCGTCCAGTTCCGGGTAGCCCTTGTGCTGGTCGTGGATGGCCAAAGTCTGCGGGAATAGGCCCTGCGCGCGGCCATCTTCGTTCAGGTCACGGGCGGTCA
>ERZ791645.718-NODE-718-length-25939-cov-2.745518_pt1 | contig 25939 bp, 12 predicted proteins | sample MGYA00509939_ERZ791645 | MGnify/ENA primary metagenome ERZ791645 (study PRJEB30046, sample SAMN00715249) | human gut metagenome | study: EMG produced TPA metagenomics assembly of the A metagenome-wide association study of gut microbiota in type 2... | reverse complement strand
AGGATCCCATACACGGACAACCAGCTTCTGGTTGTTCTTTCCTGTCAGATACGGAGTGATGTTGAAGGAGAACGGAGTGAAACCGCCTTTATGAGAACCGATCAGGATGTCGTTTACAAACACGTCCGCTTTCCAATCCACCGCACCGAAATTTAACATGATGTCCTTATTTTTCCAGGCTGAAGGAACGGAAAAAGTACGCTTATACCATAATTCGCTGTTTTCGCCAACTTCTTTCTGTACGCCAGACAGAGAGGATTCGACAGCAAAAGGAACCAAAATCTTACCATCGAATGTTGCCGGTTCTACATCGCCAACCGGTTTGATGGCATATTCCCATTCCCCGTTCAGATTTTGCCAATCGCCACGTTCCAACTGAGGACGGGGATATTCAGGAAGGACATTCGCCGGATTTACCTGTTCCGACCACGGTGTCTTGATCTTATCTCCTACCGGTTTCCATTGAGCCTGTGCACCCAAGGCCAGTGCCAATGCACAACATACAAATAAGGTCTTTTTCATGATTTATACTTTATGATTTGTGAATGATTATAATTTTCAATTAATAAACTCCGGAGCTTCCGCTTCTAAAGAAGGACTTGCCCCTTCAACTTCCGGCCAGCCATCTCTCCAACGGATCCGATCCAACATCAGGACTCGTCCGGTAGGATGTTCACGGCTCACGGCATGATAGAGAACCCAGTCGTTCCCACGGTCGTCCGTAACGATTTCCGAGTTATGCCCTGTACCGACAAAAGCATCATTTCCATGAATCAGAACTTCGTGATGATTTTCCATCATCGGTCGTCCCTGTTTGTCGGTGTACGGGCCGAACAGGCTGTCAGAACGGCCTACAACTGTAGTATAGGTACTTTTCAATCCCTCACAACAACTCCCTATCGAGGCAAACAAATAATAATAATCGCCCCTTTTATGGATGTAAGTACCTTCGTAGGCGGTTCCGGCAACCTGTTTCTTTTTGGCTCCGTCCCGAACAGATAGGCCGTCTCCCGACAGCTCTATCCCATAGATACCGCGGAAACTACCCCAAAACAGGTATTTTTTCCCGTTATCCTCCATGAAAAATTGGTCTATAGAATTTTGAACTTGAATTGTCTTGCTTCGGAACAACGGTCCCTTGTCAATGAACGGCCCTTCCGGTTTGTCGGATGTAGCAACTCCGATCCCACAGGTCCACTCACCTCCCCAGACGGACATGGAATAATACAATACATATTGTCCGTCAACATAATTGATATCCGGTGCCCATAAGCCTCCTTTCGGCTCGAAGGTCGGACGTGTTTCTTCCGTGAAAGCCGTTCCGATCTCCTCCCAGTCCACCAAGTTGCGTGAACGATGGATCGGCGTATTGCGGATATCTTCGGTTGCATACAAGTAGAAATAGCCATCATCCGCTTTGATGATGGTCGGATCAGGCAAACTGTAATCGATCACCGGATTCCGATAAGTGCTCTTGGCTTCCACCACTGGTTCTTCCGCCGGCTCAGGACGAAAAGAGGGTTTATACATCTGCTTTTCCAGCATCTTCATAAAAAAGCCCCCCACTACCGAACGGGCACGCATGTTGATGGACCGGCCGTCGGTAGCCTCATACCAGTCGGTCAGGGGTACGCGAGGTTCGGTTTCATTCACATATTTATAGGCGGGTGATAACAAACGGGAGAAATCCTCCTGCGTATCTGCCAAGCACGCTGTCCATAAAATCCAATCAATCTTGGTATAGGTCTTGCGGCTGTCAAGCGGAAGGCCGAACGGCTGTTGCCGACTCAAATAGAAAGCGACCTCCTTCCGGGCGATCCTGTCCGGAAAGATATGCAAGCCCAAAACTCTATCCCAAACCAGATTATACTTCTGGCTCCAGGTATTCTTACGGTCGAAAGCCAAGCGATAGTGGTCGCCCTCATTTGCCATTTCCTCCCATTTCACCGCCATTTTCTTAGCTATTGCTGCATATTTTTCGGCTACATCACTCATTCCAAGCATACGAGCCATCTCGCTGTACCCAGCTACTCCCATGATAGCTTTTACAGAAAGATTGGCATTATGGGCCCAATGGCCTGCAAAATCATCTGTACAAAGTTGGTTCTCTGGGTCCTGTCCAGACTAAACTGCCATTTATCAATTGTTTGAAATACAGATGATTATCTTTGCTCTGTATTGTCTTTGTGTTGTTATGGCTATTAAATAAAGTACAAAATTCTAACTTATGAGCAGACTTTTAATAAATAAAAAGTTAATGGATAAATGTAGTGGTAGTCTAAGATGAGAAATGGACTAATCTGAAAAAATGAATATTTTTCCTCTCTCTTTTTTCATTTATCCATGTAATTTCTTTTATGACATAAAAACTAGCAACATTTTAAGATATTAAAAATCAAATAGATTGAATAATTACTCTTGTTGAATGAATTCGACGTAAATAAAACTTTCTGGAATGATTTATCTATCTTTTTATGCTATTTTGCAGAGAAATGTTATTGTGTGATAGCTTAAGGTAATAAGGAAAGTAGATGTTAGAACTCCATTCAGGAGTCCATAGTGTGGTTTATTTTAAACCAATAAGTAGTTTCTTTTAAAGGTAGGAAATGTTCCTTTTAAACCAACGACTTGTTTCATTATATCAAAACTTGTTTTCGATAGTAGGAAAAAATACATGTTTATAAAGAATTATGCTATATATATTCAATAAAAGGAATATATATAATGTAAATGTGACTTTCTTTTTTCTATTTAGCAATTCAATAGAATCTTAATTCTTCTGCATATATGAAAAATAGAACATGATTTGAAATAACTAAGATGAAATATTTCAATCTTTACCTGGCAAGTTTAGCTCGAAGTTCTTTTAGTCTTTTTGCAGCCTGTAGATTATCAACCTTTATATATCTCATGAATGCAGATGGACTCTTATGCCCGGATATGCGCATAAGTTCTCCGGCAGGAAAGCCGGATAAATACATATTTGTGCAAAACGATCGTCGGCAAGTATGAGAAGAGATCATCTCCCATTTTTCATAGACTCTCTTTTCCCGTTCTTTCCCTTTCTTGCGAACGACTTCGATCTTCTGTTTTAGTTTTGCTCTTCGCCCTAATTCTTTAACCCTTTCGTTGAATATATATCTAGGAATTTTAGGTAAATCATAGTTGTACTTCTTGAGTATTTCCGGTACATAATCGATCATAGGGATTATGACAGCTTTATGCACTTTTCTCTGTTTGAGATTTATAATCTCATTATCTAAGTCAATATGTTCGGGACTTAATGTTGAGAGATCACTATATCGTAGTCCTGTAAAACACCCAGTAATAAAAACATCTCTAATCTCTTCCAATTGCTTATCATCTGACAAGTCTAACTCGTGTATTGTTGAAAGTTCCTTTTCACTTAAATAAATAGCATCAGTTTCTTCTTCTACGACCTTAAAATGCTTCAAGTCAATTGGAGGAATAACTCCTTTATCTATTTGATAATTAACAAATCCCTTTAACAAACGTATAATTTTTCCTGCAGAATTAGTGAGCAAGCCAACACTCCCATCGGGCTTTATAACCTTATAAAATAAATAGTCCATGAATTCATTGTAAAATATAAGATTCAGGTTATGAAAAGTAATTGGTTGCGATGAATGTTCTTTGAAAGCGATCAGATGTTTACGAAGTGTTCGGTAGTCTTTTATTTGGTCTGCAGAAACAACAAGAGCTTTTTCTGTAATATATCTTTCTAATGCGTCAAATATATCTACCCGATTAGGACGTAATTCATATTCTCTATTTTTTTTTAATTCAAGTAAAACAAAATCTACGGTTGGACTTATTCCGTTTATCTTAGCATATGTAAGAATTTCTCCAAGCTTGGACGTTATTCTAATCAGGCAGGCATCAATTTCATCATAGTTTGGACAAGCGCGCTTAATCCATCTCTTTTTAGAATCCCAGTGTTCCGGTTTAATACTGTATCCGGTAGAGATGAGCGTACGCTTAGTTCGATTGTAGTTATATCGAACATAGAGGACAGTAGTCCCCTCTCGAGTGACGTACTTTGGTTTAATATATGGAGTATATTTTGCGATAGTAAATCTGTATTGCTTTCGTATTGCAAAATTACAAAAGCTATTCGATATGAGCAATATCTCATCGTTAAAAGCTAGAACCTCCAAAAACATTGTACTATCTTAATAAAAGTGGATAAATATTGCTCAAAAAGGAAAAAAACTACTCAAAGCACACTGTAAGAGACTTATTTTGCACTTTAAAAACACTCAAAATATGAAAAAAGAATAGATTTTGTCCTTTCTTGAACACAGATTTTCCTAATATTTAGCATTAATTCCATTATTTTGTAGCGTTACAAATAAAATGCTATGGAAAAACAAATGGATTTGTATGAATCCTGGGTCCTACCTGAAACACACAATTCTATATAAACTTTTCCTCTAGCATTTATAAATATTCGACAGTACTGATTTTAATATATTATTTAGGTATAGCGATAAGAAAGGTAAGATTGCATTTAAAAGGTAATAGTAAGAAGGTAAAAAGAGAAATAAAAGAAAACGTAGGGTTTGTTTTTCTTTATAGGTAAACAAGATTGTAGATGGGTAACCTTAAAATTGTAGATTAATTAGAAAATATTTATGAAGAAACTACTAACAGTAATGGCCTTTTCGGTCGGTTTATTCGCAAATGCTCAAACCGGCAACTTATTTAAACCAGTAAAAGAGGTAGCGCTACGTACTCCATCGGTACCTATCGTTGTTTCAGATCCTCACTTCTCTATCTGGTCTCCTTATGATAAATTAATGGAAGGAAGTACAGAACACTGGACTACAGCTAAGAAGCCATTAGTAGGGGCTTTACGCGTAGATGGTAAAGTGTATCGTTTCCTGGGTAAAGATCAAGTAGCTCTAATACCTATTGCTCCCATGACAAATGTGGAACGTTGGGAGGCTGCATATACTAATAGTCAACCAGCAAATGGATGGCAAGAATTCCAGTTTGATGATAGTAGTTGGAAAAAAGGTAAAGCAGCTTTCGGTAGCCGTGATATGCCACGTGTTCGCACAGAATGGAAAGGAGATAATACAGATATTTATATCCGACGTACATTTGAAATAAATGATTTGGATTTAACAGAGAATATTTTTCTTATTTATTCTCATGACGATGTATTCGAATTATATTTAAATGGAGAAAAACTGGTTGCTACAGATCTCGTATGGAAGAATAATGTAAATCTAAAACTTTCAGACGAAGCCAAGAAGAAGCTTCGTAATGGTAAAAATGTGATTGCAGCACATTGTCATAACACGACAGGAGGATCTTATGTGGATTTTGGTTTATATCGTGAAAAGAAAAATGCAGTAACATTTGAAAATGAGGCTGTACAGAAATCGGTAGATGTACTAGCCACTTCCAGTTACTATACATTCACTTGCGGACCAGTCGAATTAGATGTCGTATTTACAGCACCTCAATTGATAGATGACTTGGATTTGTTGTCAACTCCGATTAACTACATCTCCTATCGTGTGCGTCCTCTTGATAAAAAAGAGCATGATGTACAATTCTATATAGAAACGACTCCGGTATTAGCAGTGAATGAGACTACTCAACCTACTATTGCACGTACATTATCGAAAAATGGTATTAGTTATGTAGAAGCTGGCACCATCAACCAGCCGATATGTGATCGTAAAGGTGATTTGATTTGTGCTGACTGGGGATATGTATATCTTGGTAGTGTAAATGGAGCAGGAAAATCTATAAGTTTGGGTGACTATAGCGGAATGAAGGAAGCTTTTGTTAAAAATGGAACTTTAGCTTCAAGTAAAAGCAAATGGATTACTCGTCGGGAAGAAAATACTCCTGCAATGGCTTATGTACATAATTTTGGAACTGTTACCAAAGATGGTAAAGATGGTTTCTTGATGATCGGTTATGATGACATTTATTCCATTGAATATATGTATGAGAAACGTATGGGATATTGGAAGCATGATGGTAAAGTAACGATTTTTGATGCTTTCGAAAAACTAAGAGATAACTATCAATCCATCATGGAGCGTTGTCGTGCACTTGATGAGCTTATTTATAGCGATGCAGAAAAAGCAGGTGGTAAAAAATATGCAGAAATATGCTCTGCAGCCTATCGTCAAGTTATTTCTGCTCACAAACTATTTACAGACAAAGAAGGCAATCTGATGTGGTTCTCTAAAGAGAATAACAGTAATGGTTGTATCAATACAGTCGACCTGACCTATCCGTCTGCTCCCCTGTTTTTGGTCTATAATCCTGATTTACAAAAGGCAATGATGACTAGTATCTTTGAATATAGTGCTAGCGGTCGCTGGGATAAACCTTTCGCAGCACATGACCTTGGCACTTATCCAATAGCTAATGGACAAGTTTATGGTGGTGACATGCCGATTGAAGAAAGTGGTAATATGGTGATTCTAACTGCAGCTATTTCGAAAATTGAAGGTAATGCAGATTATGCTAAGAAATATTGGGACATTCTAACGACATGGACCAATTATTTAGTAGAGTATGGACAGGACCCGGAAAACCAACTTTGCACGGATGACTTCGCCGGACATTGGGCTCATAATGCCAATCTTTCCGTGAAAGCGATCATGGGAGTGGCCGGATACAGTGAAATGGCTCGGATGCTCGGATTGAATGATGTAGCTGAAAAATATGCTGTTATAGCTAAGAAAATGGCAGTGAAATGGGAAAAAATGGCGAATGAGGGTGATCATTACCGTTTGGCTTTTGACAGAAAGAACACTTGGAGTCAAAAATATAACATGGTTTGGGATAAGTTGTGGAACCTGAATTTATTTCCTAATAATGTTATCAGAAAAGAGATTAACTATTATTTGACAAAACAGAATCCTTATGGACTCCCTTTGGATTCTCGTAAAGAATACACAAAATCCGACTGGATCATGTGGACGGCAGCTATGTCATCAGATAAGGAAACCTTCCAGAAATTCTCTGATCCTGTCTATAAATATATCAATGAAACAGTATCTCGTGTACCTATCAGCGACTGGCACCATACAGACAGCGGTAGATGGGTAGGCTTCAGAGCCCGTTCGGTGATCGGAGGATACTGGATGAAGGTATTAATGGATAAAGTTCAGAATAATCAATAAAGTTAGCACGACGTTTACTTCAAATTTATACATATGAGATCTTTAAAGAATATTACTATAAAATCAAATTATCTCATTTTGCCAATAGCATTATTGTTCATCAATAATGCTATGGCAAAAAGTAGTTGAAATGACAAAGGCTTACCAAATATGGGCTAAACGCTGTATAGTAGAACCTTACCAAAAAAAGAAATAAGAATGTTTTTTATACACACAACTTTTTAACGTTATTACTATGAAACATCAAAACTTGGAATTTAAGTGGATGTGTCTACTCTTTCTAGCTCTGCTACTCTCTCCTCCTCTACTTTGGGGGCAGAATCATAGCATTAAAGGGCAAATTGTAGATGCAAAAAGTAATGAACCTTTAATAGGAGTAAATATTACTGTTGAAGGCACTTCGAATGGTACCATTTCTGACATAGATGGTCGGTTTACGCTATCTGTAGCTGCTAATGCTGTACTCAAAATCTCTTATATCGGCTATCAAGAAAAGAAAATCAAAGTGGATGATCTGAAAAAAGAGCCTATCATTTCTCTGGAAGAAGACAGCAAACAACTAGAAGAAGTAGTGGTAGTAGGTTATGGTATTCAGAAAAAGGTATCAAGTGTAGGCGCTATTACCCAAACTAAAGGAGAAGAATTGTTGAAAGGAGGTAATATTACTTCTGTATCAGAGGCTTTACAAGGCAAACTAAATGGTTTGGTAGCTATCAATACGTCAGGCAAGCCTGGAGCAAGTGATACCAAAATGTACATTCGTGGTAAGGCTTCCTGGCAAAACTCTGACCCTTTAGTATTAGTGGATGGTATAGAAAGGGATATGAACGATGTTGACATGAATGAAATCGAGTCTATATCTATTCTAAAAGACGCCTCTGCTACAGCCGTATATGGGGTTCGAGGTGCAAATGGTGTAATATTGTTAACAACCAAACGCGGACAAGATAAGAAACCAAACATCAATTTTTCTACAAGCTTTGGTATTAAACAGACTACTGCAAATATGGAATGGGCAGATTATGTTACATCTATGAAAATGTATAATGAAGCTGTAGCTAATGACAACAACTGGAATCAACAAATTAAACAATCTGTCATCAATGCTTGGTCAAATGCTTTTGATACAGGCAACTACGGCCCTTATAATGATGTCTTTCCACAAGTAGACTGGTGGGATGAGTTGGTTAAACCAGGTTTTTCCCAACAATATAATGTGAATATCAGCGGAGGAACCAATTTCATGCGTTACTTCGCCTCCATCGGTTATCAAAATGACGGTGATATTTATGATTTACAGAAACAGGAGAATTTTGATCCAAGAAACTACTATCGCCGTTATAACTGGCGTTCAAATTTAGATTTTAATTTAACTAAAACGACTTCCTTATCAGTAAATATTGCAGGGAAAATGGGATACCGCAATGACAACTTTGCTGATGATGTGTACACTAGAATCATTGCGGCACCAACCAATTCCTTCCCGATAAAGTATAGTGATGGCTATTGGGGAGATGGATCTACTGCCGGCTATAATCCTGTTTGTAATATGAATACGAATGGATCACAACTGTATAAAACCTTTCAGGGATGGTATGATGTTCGTTTGGAACAAAAACTGGACTTTCTAACTAAAGGACTAAAAGCTGCCGCTAAAGTTTCATACACCTCTGCTTCCACTACTCGTTCTAGTATAAAGACTGGTGAAATTTGGGGTAACAATGATTTTGAATCCAGAAACAGTATTATTAAATACCATCGCGAATATGATTATTCTAATCCGACAGTCAATGCAGATGGTTCTCTCACTTACCCCATGATTTTGGAAAAACGATGGCCAAATGATGAGGATATTGAACTACCTCCCAACGTTTCTTATGACAATTTGGACGGTTATAATCGTAAGTTATATTACGAATTCTCTGTGGAATATAATCGTTCATTCGGGAGTCATAATGTAACAGCGTTAGCGCTGATGAACCGTCAAGTATCTGATTCAAAAGATGATAAAGTTATCAAATTCCCAAGTTATCGTGAAGAATGGGTGGGACGTGTTACTTATAACTGGAAAGAACGTTATTTGGCAGAGATGAATATCTCTTATACAGGTTCGGAAAAATTTGCCCGAGGACAACGCTTCGGCCTGTTCCCTTCCTATTCTTTGGGATGGCGTGCTTCAGAAGAACCTTTTATAAAAAAACATGTTGGAGATGTGCTGACTAACCTAAAATTTAGATATTCATACGGAAAAGTCGGTAGTGATGCAGCTGCTGCACGTTGGAATTACATCCAATTATTTAATTCTTTAGGAAGTATTGAATTAGGAAATACACAAGGAGTCACACATAGCCCGCTCTATACAGAAGGAGATATTGCTAACTTGACTTCAACATGGGAAAAAGCGACTAAACATAACTTTGGAATAGAAATTGGCTTATGGAATAAGTTAGATTTAACTTTGGATTTATTTAAAGAGAATCGTAAAGATATTCTAATGACCCCACAAACTACGTCTTCTATTGTAGGAGCTACTTTTAACGCTATCAACCGAGGAGAAACGAAAAATCATGGTTTAGAATTAGAGTTACGCTGGAATGACAAAATCGGACGTAATTTTAATTACTGGGGAGCTTTAACTTTTGCAGCCAGCGAAAACCGGATTGTCTATAAAGATGATCCTAGAAATGCGGATGAGCACTTGAAAGCTGCAGGTAAACCGATTGATTATCAAAACCGTTTTATTGCGATCGGTAATTATGGTTCGATAGACGATGTGTTCAATTACGCACAAACAGCTATAAATGGTACTACAGCATCGCAAGTAATTCCTGGAGACCTTATCTATATAGACTTCAATGGAGACGGAATAATCAACTCAAACGACAAGGTAGTTGTAGACGAATTGAATTACCCATTGACTACCATCGGATTTTCTTTCGGGTTCAATTGGAAAGGACTTAACTTCAGTGCAATGCTCTATTCGCCACGCAATATATATAAGTTACAGTTCGATCAATATCTGTGGGATTTTCCAGCTTCAAACATACGTGTTCAACCAAAATCCATGGAACGATGGACGCCGGAAACAGCTAATTCATCGGGTGTTATGCGACCTGCTACACACTTGAACAATACATACAACAAAGTGGAAAGTACTTATCGCTATTCCGACTATTCGTATATACGATTAAAGAACATGGAGATAGGATATACATTCCCTAAAAAATGGTTGAGTGAAGCACATATCTCTAATCTTCAGGTTTACATGAACGGGAATAATTTACTAACCTTCTGGAAAGGGGACAAACGCGTGGACCCTGAAACAGGAGGTGTAGGCAGCTATCCGATTGTCCGTACTTACACTTTAGGACTAAGAGTTTCATTTTAATCATATTCAAAAGAAATAAAGATGAGAAAAGTATTATTATATATCTGTTCAGTTTTCATTCTTGGCGGGATGACAAGCTGTGAAGACTTCTTAGATAAAAGGGAAGATGTAGGATTGACAGAAGATGATATCTTTAGGGATTACTATTCCTTACGAGGTTTCTTAGATCAATCTTTCAACCAATTGGAAAATGTTATGGTGATGGATAATTGGGAAAATGGACGCGCATTTGTCGGTCTCTTTGCAGACGAAATGGCAACTACAGATAATTCATCTGCCGTTTTTACTTTACATTCCGGAAACTGGTTAAGTAATGCCAAGTCAAATACAACCTTTGAGATTGGTAACGGCGGAAGTACAGCCATATCTCGTTCATATAAGGCATTACGCATCAATAATCGCATAATTAATGATATCGACAAGGCTCCTGACACCTGAACAAAAAAATGAAATCTTGGGACAAGCTTATTTCTATCGTTCTTGGTTCTACTTTCAGATAATTAAAAGATATGGGGGGATGCCTATTATTGACAAAGTCTTTGAAGGTGGGGATGATGATATTCCCCGTGTGACCTACCATGAATCACACGACTGGATGATGGAAGATATACAAAAAGCAATCTATATGTTACCTGATAGTTGGGATGATCCAAACTATGGAAGACCCACAAAAATTGCAGCAATGGCACTTAAAGAATGGGCACAGTTGTTTGATGCAAGTCCATTGATGCAGAATGATTTAAATTCTACAGAAAACAAAGGCTATGACACGGAACGCGCAAAATCCGCAGCAAAATCCGCTTATGAAGTAATACGTTATATGGATGGAAGTAAGTCTGCCCCTTATCCCTATGGTTTGGCTAGTAAAGAAGAATATACGAATGTTTTCTATTTTAAATATCCACCTGTACATCAACCGGAGTACATTTGGGTCAAGCGGCAATTTCCTAATGCTGCTAATCAAAACCAAAAACGCACTATCCGCACATTCTGGCAATATGAGGATCTTGCATTCGGTTCGGGACCAGATGGAAATTCCATGTGCTGCCCAAGTTTGAATATCGTCAACATGTTTGACAAGAAGGGAGCAGACGGTATTTATTACCCGATTGATGACCCACGAAGCGGCTATGCACTTGACTATGCCCATAAGCCATTTGAGGATCGTGATCCCCGTTTCTATAACAACATCCTTTTACCTGGAACAACTTGGGGACATTACGCTGATGGACGTACCTATTACATTACAACCTACAAAGGAGGAGCAGCCTATCAGCACATGTTAACTCAAAAAGACTGCAACAAACGAATGTTCACAGGATTTATGTGTAAAAAGTTCATGTGGCCGGAATGCAATCAGTATCTTGAAAAGAACAATCCAAACTGTTGGTGGGACTATCGCTTCCTCACCATATATATCCGTGCTTCGCAAATTTATTTAGATTATGCAGAAGCCCTATTTGAGGGTTGTGGAAGTGCTACGGCAACTATTGAGGGATGTCCTATATCAGCTGCAGAAGCTATTAATATTCTTCGCAGACGAATTGGCTTAACAGATCTGCCATCAGATATTGTAGCCGATCCTGATAAATTCCGTGCAGCTTATCGCCGTGAGCGTGCCGTAGAATTAATGTTTGAAAATCATCGTTGGTGGGATATCCGCCGTTGGATGATCTTGGAAGAAACATTCAAGGATACTTATCCTATTAAGGGAGCATTATTCACACCACGAGAATCTAACCATGGAAGTATCACGGACAAATCTACATTGACTTATGATTATGAACAAATTGATATAACTCCGGAAGTGCGTTCTTTTACAAAGAAGAATTACTGGTATCCTTTGCCTCAACATGACGTAGACGCATTGAATAATTTGCAACAAAACCCATATTGGTAATTAAAATGGCTTAATCAAATGAAAAGATATAATAAATTCATATTTATTCTGTTTGTCACTGCTATATTATCCGGCATAGCCACTTCGCTAGAAGCACAGAATAAACCTAAAAAGAAAAAAACAGCCCTTATTGAAGTGAAAGGGCTGGTGACAGACAACACAGGTAAACCGCTAAGCGGAGTAACAGTATTGAGCGGTGAAGGTTCTATTATAAACTATACAGATGCAAATGGAAAATTTGCACTCAAAACAAAAGCTGATGGAACCTTATTAATTGAAGCGTTCGGTTATAAAGATGTTGTAATAAACCTCGCAAAAGAACAGCCCACTGTCATCAAATTACAAAATGAAGATCTATATGCTTCAGAAAGAAACATACACGAACGTGCAGACGGTGGAAAAACGTATCAGCGGGACCTGGTAGGTACAGTATCCAAGTTATCTATGGAAAATGTATTAAAATACCCTGATTTACAATTATCCAATGCCTTACAAGGACAGGCTGCCGGACTAATTGCTATTTCCGGTGATGGCGGCTTGGGCTATAACACATCAACATTATATGTACGCGGACAACACAATAATGGAACAAATACGGCCTTGGTTATTATTGACGGAATAGAACGTCCGATAGATGATATCCTACCGGAAGAAATAGAATCCATCGAAGTTTTAAAAGATGCTACAGCCAAAATCCTGTATGGAGCAGCTGCCACAAACGGAGTGGTCTTGGTACGTACTAAAAGAGGAGAAGCTCATAAACGAATTGTTCGTGTCGGGGTAGAATACGGTGTACAGCCCTCTACACGTGTACCTAAATATCTGGATTCCTACAACTATTCAAAATTGTTTAATGAAGCTCGTATAAACGATGGGATGAATCCTTATTATACTGACACGCAATTAGAAGGATACAGAAATAGTAGTGGAGTCAATGATGTATTGTATCCAAATATTGATTATTACAATGAGTTCTTATTGAACCAAAATATCTACCGAAAAGGTACAATTGAGTTTAATGGAGGTAATGAAGGTGTGAAATACGCATTAGTTGGTGGATATACTGGCGGTTCCGGATTAGAAAAAGTAGGAGAACGTTCGGCTTTACACCGTATGAATGCACGTGGTAATCTGGATATTAAAATCACCGATTTTCTTACAGTAACAGCAGATGTTGCAGCTCGTGTGGAACTGAAAAACTGGGGAGCAAAAGATGGTGCAGGCATATTCAGTACATTATCTTCTAATCGTCCCAATGAGTACCCTTTCATTATTCCTAATGAAACATTATCGGGACAGTTTACCCCCAATGAAGATGGCACGCCATTCTTCGGAGCCAGCACACGGATAGTAGACAATTTATATGCAGATATGGTTTATGGAGGTGACACTTCCGAAAGGTATGTAAATAGCCAAACAAACCTTGGAGCAAATTTTGACTTCAATAAATACGTTAAGGGATTGACATTTAATGCTTATGTAACTTTTGACAATTATAGTTATTTACGTCAAGAATTAAGGAATACTTATCCAACTTATGCCATTGACACTTACAGTGATTTAGACGGTGAAACTATCACCCGATATACACAGATGAAAAAGCTGGATTTGCCCAAAACGCACAAGATAGCCTCCAATAATACCTACCGCTATTTTGGTATGCGTGCAGATATAGGATATGAACGCACATTAGGAGTGCATGACTTTTCAGCAATTGGCGCATTCCGGTATACAAAGAATGAGATGACAGGAATGACACAAGATTTTAAAGATGCCAACATCTCTCTGCGTTTAAACTATAGTTATGACAAACGCTATCTAGCCGAGCTGACTCTGGCTGTTATGGGGTCCAACAAATTTGATAAAAACGATCGTTTTTTCTTTTCTCCGGCTGTAGGAGCTTCATGGATAATTTCTAACGAAAGTTTCATGAAAGAAGCAAAGGCTGTTAACTTTCTGAAGCTAAAAGCAAGTTTCGGTGTATTAGGCTATACAGGTAATACTGGATTCTTCTTGTATCAAACTGGTTGGAATAATAATGGCAACTATAATTTCTTCCAGGATCAAACAGATCATAAAGTTAGTTTAGCTCGCTGGGGAAATCCTGATTTAACATGGGAATACTCTCAAGAGTTTAATATTGGTATCGAAGGATTATTCTTTAATAATCGCCTAAGCACAGAACTCAATTATTTCCATGAATGTAGAAAAGACATCATCGGAGTGAATAACGCCCAATATGCTGCTACAGCAGGGAATTATACCATGTATGAAAATATCGGTCAGGTGACTAATCAAGGTATAGATATTGCAATCAACTGGAAAGGGAATATCGGACGGGACTTTTTATACACAGTCGGAGCCAATATGACTTATTCAAAAAATAAATTAGATAAATGGAATGAAATAGAAGGAGTGGAAAGCTATCGTAAAGCCATTGGACGGCCTACTAGTACTATTTTTGGCTTACAGGCACTAGGATTATTTGGAAAAGACATTCCATTAGAAGGTCACTCATTACAATCATACGGTATATATCAAAACGGCGATATTGCATACGCTGACTTAAACAACAATGGGATTGTAGATGATAATGACCGTATGAGCCTAGGGCAAAGTTTTCCTGTAACCACTTGGGGAATCAATGTAGACCTCAAATACAAAGGGTTTGGACTTTATATGTTAGGAACTCTTCATACAGGTATTACTCAATTATGTACAAACGCTTATTATTGGAATAATGGTCTGAATGGATACTCTGAATTAGCATTAAATCGCTACCATGAGGTTAATAATCCTTCAGGTACAATGCCCCGATTAACAACAACGACAGAAAGCAATAACTTTCGTGATTCCAGTTTCTGGACAGAGAATGGCTCATTTTTCCGTTTGAAAAATGTAGAACTTAGTTATACATTTGAAAATAAGGCAGGTAGATTCTTTGCAAACAAATGTAAACTATTCGTACGTGGTACAAATTTGCTTACCTTCTCTAAAATAAAGGATCTGGACCCGGAAAGATTAAATGCCGGAATCACAAATTATCCGGCCTATATGACTGTAACCGGCGGTTTATCCGTCTCTTTCTAAACTTAAAAAATATGCAAATATGAAAATAAGCAAATTAATACTGTTAGCCTGTGTTTGGGGAAGTATTGTTTCTTGTGAAGATCTGCTTGACCCTAAATTGACAAATGAATGGTCCAGTGAGACCGTATGGACTAATCCCGATATGGCACAAGCCGTTTTGACGCAAGTATATGCAGATTTAATGGTTGTTCCGGATCATTATGATGATAATTTCTTAGATGCTGCAACAGACAATGCACTAACCCGAAATTATGGTTCGAGTGTATACCGGGCTAGCATGGGAGCATTCAGCCGATCAACAAATCCACTTGGAAATTGGGACAATATGTATGATAAGATACAAAGCATCAATCTATTCATGGAAAAAGGAGTTACAGATGATGTAATATACAATCGTGTAAGTAAAGAAACTGATCAGGCAATAAAGACTCGTTTACTTGGCGAAGCCTATTTTTTAAGAGCATGGTGCAGCTTCAAATTGTTACAAACTTATGGAGGACGAACAGACGAAGGAGAAGCATTGGGATATACGATCACCAACCATTTCATTGGTGATAAGGAATCTGCGAAGCCGAGCCTGTTTAAACGTAACTCGTATAAAGATTGCGTCAGCCAGATTGTTTCCGACTGTGAAGAAGCTGCCAGACGTTTGCCTGTAACTTACACAGGAGATGATGTAGTTGTCGGAAAATCTAAAATTGGTAGAGCTTGCGGATTAGCGGCAAATGCTCTTAAAGCAAGAACTTTGCTCTATGCAGCAAGTCCAGCTTATCAAGACAAGGATGTAATTCAAATAAATGGCATGGGTAATTTTACTGTATTGAATGAAGCTACTTATCAAGCTGGTTGGGAACGTGCTGCTCTTTTTGCCAATGAAGTGCTCAAAGACGCAGGGATAAACTATACCTTTACAGCGATGGCTGCTAAAGATTTGGCTGACGCTGGCAGTGATACCCCGGCCGATTTTATTTTCCGCACCTACATGGGACTTGTACATGGTATGGAAAGCCGACACTATCCTCCTTTTTATTTGGGAAATGCACAAACAATTCCTTCCCATAATTTAGCTGCCGCCTTTCCTGCCAAAAATGGTTATCCAATAACAGATTCACGTTCATTATATGACGAGCAAGATCCGTATCTAATAGCTAGAGATAACCGATTCAATATGAATCTATATTATCAAGGAAAAAAATTTGGAGCTTATAACTCAAACATTGATGTATCCGAAGGTGGAAAAGATTCAGAGAGCTTTCACATTTATGCCAGTCGTTCGGGATATTATTTATCTAAGTTCTTGTCTACTACACAAAAAAATATGCTGGATCCGATTCAAACATTGAATTCTCGGCACTTTAACCCATTATTACGTAAAACAGAAGTTTGGCTGAATTATGCAGAAGCCGCTAATGAAGCATGGGGACCTGAAGGTAAAGGTGACGACTGTAAATATAGTGCTTTTGATGTCTTAAAAATCATACGTGAAAAATCAGGTGGTATCACAGATGCTACCTATTTGTCAGAAATAGCTTCTGAAGGTAAAGACGCATTCCGGAAATTAATCCAAAATGAACGTCGTATAGAATTTGCTTTCGAAGATCAGCGTTTTTGGGATTTACGCCGCTGTTTACTTCGCCTAGATACCACTATTGAAGGAATACAAGTGACAAGAACAGATAACGGTCTTTCTTATGAAATAAAAGAAATAGAACAACGTCCGTTGGATGCACTTCGCTATTACTATTTGCCGTTACCTAACGACGAATTATTAAAGAACCCAAACCTCAAAAATAATATGGGGTGGAATAATAACTAATATTAAATACGATTATGAAAATTGCAAAAATAATATTGCTCGCTTTGACGACTTGTTTAACGTCTTGCTATGAAGATTATACGCATGATTATGAAACAACAAATGTTGGTTTTGCTTTACAAAACCCATTGCGTACAGTAATATCAGACCGTGATATGCCTATATATGTAGGAGTATCATTAGGAGGTAAACGAGAAGTTGACATGAATGATTGGGCTAAATTTACCTTGGATGCTTCTTTATTAGAGGGTACTCCTCTTACACTTCTCCCCGAAGAATATTACATATTGGAAGATCCGGAGATATTTAAAGTACGGAAATCTAATTTACCTGTAGCAGATGTTGAAATCAAGTTTACAGATGCTTTTTATAGAGATCCACTAAGTCTGACTACGCATTATGCCCTCCCTTTCAAAGTCACAGAAAGTTCCATGAACACTATTCGCGAGGGAGCGGATTATTCTATTGTAGCAATAAAGTATGTCAGTTCCTTTTCCGGAGTTTACTACCTTCAAGGTGAAGTAAGCGAAGTAGATGATAATGGGAATATAATAGAAGGTACCACTGTGGTGTATAAAGAAAAAGACTTGATAAATAATAATACATTGGAACTAAGTACTCTCGCAAAAAATAAATTGTTAAGACCCGGAGTAGCAAACTTAGCAAAAAGCAACATCAATCGTTTCCAGTTGACAATCGACAACAACGGCGAATCTGGTTCAGACTACAATGTTCAAATAGAAGGTATAGAAGGAGGAGTTACAATCATTGAAGGAAATGGCAGCTACATTGCCCAAAGTCCGACTTACACCTTCAACAGTGGAGACAAACCTTGTCCGGAAGTCAACCTGAATTACACCTATGAATTGGCAGGCAAACGCTATAAAGTGAAAGAACAATTAGTGTTACGTCGCGATCCTGTGAATGATTTACGAGTAGAATCATGGAAGTAATCTAAAAACTTGAGACATGGGGAACTATATTGGTTTCTCATGTCTCAAAATGATAACAATATAAGTAAAAAGGTATATAAGAAATGAAAAGAAAAATCTCTGATCTTGTCTATAAATATACCAATAAAATGGCTTCTTGAACGCACCTATATGGCCGCTGATGCCATGAAATATACAAACGAAGTCGATTTCTCACTCGGAGATATTATCTTGCCTTCAGGAAGCGAAAATGTACCAGTTCTTGTTTCACCTGCTAAAAGAAGTGATTATGGCTTGATGACAATTAATGGTTTACAACACACATTATTTGCTGAAACCTCTTTATCACAATCAGAATTTAATGCAATCTCCCAAGTAGATGCAACTCCGATAGAAAATCTGGCAGATCCAACCTCCGAAGTCTTAGCTATTCAGGCAAATAAAGTTTACCTGTTCAAAACAGCCAATGGAAAGAAAGGATTGATTTGCATACAAAAAATAACAGCAAAAACTGGTACTATCGAAGTCTCACCGGATAATTGGGTAGAAAACACTAAATACTCATGGGTACAATTACTGACTAAAACCGTGGCGAAGTAAAGCTCCCATTCAAGATACTTTCTCCAATGATCGTATCATAGAATAATTAGAAGAATAGAGAAGTTCTTGGTTTCTACGAGCTTCTCTATTCCTGTTTTCTCAATTAGAAGAAAGAAGAAATCTATCATTCTACCATTTTTTTTCCTTTATTGATTAGTATTTTTCCTTCCTTCTCTGATATCTTCCCTACTTTTGCGAAAAGTCATCATGAAAAACTGAAGTTAATTAAATCACAATAATTATGAATCTGAAAAAACATTTACCCTGGCTGGGAGCCCTACTCCCCATTGCTAACACACAAGCAGAAACCAAACCTAATGTAGTAATTATCTATATCGATGATATGGGTATCGGTGACATAGGTTGTTATGGAGGTAAATTCGTTCCTACTCCTAATATTGACAAGTTAGCACAGGACGGACTATTATTCAACCAATATTACTCTTCTGCGCCGGTTAGCTCTCCATCCCGCTGTGGATTAACCACAGGTCTCTTTCCTCTTGAAGTGGGAATCAACACTTTCCTGAACGACAAAGCTGCTAATAAGAGATGCGAACAACGTAATTTCCTGGATGATAAGTTGCCTTCAATGGCGCGTGCTTTCCAAAATGCAGGTTACTCAACAGGACACATCGGAAAATGGCACATGGGAGGCGGACGTGACGTACATAACGCTCCTTCTATTAAAAATTACGGTTTTGACGAATATATATCAACCTACGAAAGTCCGGATCCGGAACCAGCAATCACTGCTACCAAATGGATCTGGTCGGATAAAGACAGCGTGAAACGCTGGAGACGTACCGAATACTTTGTAGATAAAAGTATTGAGTTTGTAAAAAAGCATAAAGGCGAACCTTTTTTCCTGAATCTATGGCCGGATGATATGCATACCCCTTGGGTACCGGAATTCAAACAAAAGGAAAGAAAAAGCTGGGAAACACAAGAAGCATTTGCTCCTGTACTAGCGGAGATGGACAAACAACTCGGACGTTTCATCAAAACCCTGGATGAGTTGGGAGTGGGAGAAAATACAATCATTATTTTCACTAGCGACAATGGTCCTGCACCCAGCTTTAAATCTGTACGTTCCGCTTATTTGAGAGGAACTAAAAATAGTCTTTATGAAGGTGGGATCCGTATGCCGTTCATCGTTAGATATCCAAAGAAAATTAAAGCCGGACAGGTAAATAACGAGTCTGTATTATGCGCAGTAGATTTATATCCGACTTTGTGTTCTATAGCCGGAATCAAAACAGAAAAAGGTTACAAAGGCGATGGGCAGAACTATTCAAAAGTTCTTCTCGGTAAATCGGAAGCCAAACGCAAAACCGATTTAATGTGGGACTTCGGACGAAACAAACATTTTGGCTTTCCAGGGAACCCTTATGACAGAAGCCCCCATTTAGCTATACGCAGTGGAAAATGGAAATTATTAGTGAACGGTGACGGAAGCGATGCGCAATTATATGATATGGAAAAGGATAAGTTCGAAAAGAATAATATCGCAAATGAGCATCCTGATTTGGTTGCCAAGTTGAGCAAGAAAGTATGTAAATGGTATGAGGAAAACAAAGACAAAGGAAAAGAGTAATACAGTGAAAAACAAATTATAAACCAACATTAAACTTATGAATTCTAAATTTTTACTATTACCAACCGCCTTGATGGTTGCTGGACATTCTGCAGCAGAGGCCAAAGGAAAAAAGTCCGATCAAAGACCCAATATCCTGGTAATTCTTGCAGATGACCTAGGCTATTCCGACCTGGGATGCTACGGTAGTGAAATCCACACACCTAATCTGGACAAACTGGCAAAACAAGGAGTACGTTTCAATCATTTCTATAACACCAGCCGGAGTTGTCCGACGCGTGCTTCCCTGTTGACAGGACTTTATCAACATCAGGCAGGAATCGGACGTATGACCTTCGATGACCACCTGCCGGGTTACCGGGGAACACTCTCACGCAATGCCGTTACCATCGCAGAGGTATTGAAAGAATCAGGATATGCTACCAGCATGGTAGGTAAATGGCACATCGCAGAAACTCCACTACGCAAAGACCAACGCGAATGGCTCGCACATCACGTATACCACGAAACCTATTCTGATCTTTGTCATTATCCGGTGAATCGCGGATTTGATACCCACTATGGTACTATCTACGGAGTAGTAGACTATTTTGACCCATTCAGTCTGGTAGAAGGTGAAGTACCCGTGAAAGAAGTACCCGACGGATATTACATCACACAGGCGCTTTCAGACCGTGCAGTGAAAGAAGTGAAAGAGTATGCCAAAGACGATAAACCATTCTTTATGTACCTGGCTTACACAGCACCACACTGGCCGTTGCATGCACTGCCGGAAGATATTGAAAAATACAAGGATACCTATAAAGTAGGTTGGGAAGCCATTCGTAATGCACGTTACGAACGTCAGAAACAGCTTGGTATATTCCCTAACATGGATAATTTCCTGTCTGATAGACAGTTCAAAGATAAATGGGAAGATAACCCACATGCTGAATGGGATGCTCGTGCCATGGCTGTTCATGCTGCCATGATCGACCGTATGGACCAGGGAATAGGACAAGTAATCGATGCTTTGGAAAAGACAGGACAACTTGAAAATACACTGATTTTATTCCTTTCCGACAATGGATGCAGCAATGAAGATTGTCAGAACTACTCTCCAGGAGAAAATGACCGTCCTGATATGACACGTAAAGGGGAGAAAATGGTTTATCCTCATAACAAAGAAGTGCTGCCTGGACCGGAAACAACTTATGCTTCACTGGGAGCACGCTGGGCAAACGTAGCCAACACACCGTTCCGTTTTTGGAAAGCCAAATCTTATGAAGGAGGAATCTGTACTCCGATGATTGCTCATTGGCCGAAAGGAATTAAAAAGAACGTGGGTGGCATGACATCTGAAATAGGGCATGTAATGGACATCATGGCTACTTGTGTCGATTTAGCGGATGCTGAATATCCGGCAACGTATAAAGGACATGATATTCTTCCAATGGAAGGAAAGAGCTTACTTCCTATCTTCAAGACCGGACATCGCAAGGGACACGCCTATCTGGGTTTTGAACATTTCAACGAACGTGCTTTTCTTTCCAATGATGGCTGGAAACTGGTTCGCCCGAAAAATAACTCTCAATGGGAATTGTACAATCTGAATGAAGACCGGAGCGAGCAACATGATCTGGCTGCTAAATATCCGGAGAAGGTGGCAGAAATGTCAAAAGCATACGAAGCATGGGCGAAGCGTTGCATGGTAGAACCTTACCCAGGACAAAAAAAGAAATAACTGTCATTCCATTTAAAACGGAATGAATAGAAACATTGAAAGAATAATGGGGATGAAGGATTCCGGATCAGGAATAACTTCATCCCCATTAATAATATCTGCTATGAGGTTATCTACAACAAGAGCTATTGCTCCGCTTGCCCGATTGTAGAATACTTCATACTTCCTATTTGTCCATCCTTACTCATCGTTTCCGCCTGAATAATCACCGGAGTGGAATATTGGTTATTATAACATTCAATCACAGCTTTTCCATTTTCATCTGTCCGTACAGACGGATTCCAGTAGAGCGTCCGTCTTTTGTCCACTTTATCCATATACAATTCTTTGGTCGGGTAGGCAGGTGAATAATATTCCAGTGCATGAGTATATCCCTGAATGACTGTTTGCCGGGTACCAAGTACGGCAGTCTGACTTTTGTTCAATACATCGCGTCTGGGTAGGGGAATCAGGTAGAAAACACTGTATTTATCCAGTTTGCTGATATCCACTCCCGTACTATCGGTAACTTCGGACATTTTGGTGTTTTGGATAATCTCGTCATCGATGCCTCCTGTTCCTTTGCTGATGATGATAGAGGCCAATCCATCCACCTCGGTCAACATCATTTGAGTTTCTGTCTCGGATAAAATGTGGTTATCCATAATATAGCAGATCGGTTTCTGCCGATAAGTAAGCTTGTCATTGCTACGATCCCAATCGAATTGCGGACTTAACTTTTCCATTAATTCCGGAATAGTTGTGACAATCTTCCCATTGTCACGTAATAAATCTACAGAGCGGCGTACGTCGTAATAAGCGTCGATGCTTTTCTCATTGATTTTAGTAGCCATATTACTTCCTTGCCGGCGTTTGCTTTTTATTTCCACTTCATCTAATACATAAAGCCCTTCTACTTTCCGGATAGAATCCATGTATAGAGAATCAAAATTCTCGGCTTTTTGTTGCCAGTGGGTCAAGTCCTTCCATTCAGGATGAAGCTCCTTGTAGCCGTAGGCTCGGGGAGCAGGTGAGAAATTACGGTCGATCAGGATGGATGCATCCTTGTTGCGTTCTTTACCGACTTTCCGGGTTTGGATCACCGCTTCCGTGGTTCCTTCAAAGTCTTCTACAGGAATGGTGAAACGACCGTTTTCATCGGTCACGGTTCCTCCGGTGATAAATTGGTCATCTTTCTTCACTATCACACTAAGCGCTATATCTTTCAGTTTATTTTTGAGGATCGTTGATTTAACCTGTCCGTTCAACACTAATTGAGCTTCCGGTAACTGCAACGGAGTGAAAGGAGCAGTAGAAATGGCTTGGCTCATGTCATATTTACGCCATCCATGCACCATTAATAATATATCCAGTTCCGTTTGCTTCCGGGGAGACGGCGATGCAAAATAATAACCGGGCTGATGGATATATCCTTTTAAATCAGATGTTAACAGCAAATCAGTGAAGATGTTGTTATCATACTCCAGATAATCTGACCGGACGGCATCCCGGATACTGACCGATACATCTCCCGATATCGGTTCTCCTTTGGCATTCTTTACCTGTAACTCACAACGAATAGGAGCGTAGGGAGTATACACCTCTTTCAGGCCCTCTGCGGATAGTTGTAGAGGAGCACGTGGATTGGAAAAGACAAAACGCTCGCATAACGTATTACCAGCCCGGTTGATGAGGCTGACTTGCAGTACGCCTGCCGGTAGTTTGCGGGTAGGCAGAATGAACTCTTGTGGAGCGTCCGCCCGGCAACTAATCAATTGATGAACATACGGCCGTCCCTGATGACTGATAAATACAGCCAATGTATCTTGAGGAGTAGCGGCATTACAGAAAACTCTCACCAAAAGGGCACCGGCATTGTTGACAGTACTCAATACATACCCGTTAGGCAACGCCTGTGGAAGGGTAAATTCATATTTCTTTCCTTGAAAATCGACTTTGGCAACAGCCGGTTGTGCAGAAGGTGTATATTCAAAATGCCCCATTCCATCGTGCAAAGTCTCGAAAGAAGTGATTTCTGCTCCTTCTTTGGTATAGATCATTCCTGATAATTCTATATTCCCTTCATCTTTACTCTCCGCCTTGAAAGCCACTTGCGAAGTCACTCCTTCCACTAATTGCCCTCCTTCGGGAAAAAAGCGCACACTTAACTTCTCCTTTGTTTCCGACGGACGGTTCTCCATTGACGAACTAAGTTCGTAAGTTGTGATACTACGTTCCAGCTTATCACTATTCGCAAGTTGATAAATCGGGAAAGTACGTGAGAAATACTGCGGTTCGTTGAAAGCAAGCATCCAGCGGGTATAGGCACGTACCTCATAATAGCCGGATAACATGGAACGGGGAAGAACGAATTGTCCGTTCCCTTCTCCCTGCGTCAGTTTGATGATTTGTTTATCTGCTATATGTCCTGTCTGATCCACCAGTTCTACATACAGAGGGCGGCTGATCTGACTGAAAATCTGTTGTTCGGCAAGAGTGACATAAGCCTTAAACCAGATCGTATCTCCAACATAATAACTGGTATTGTCAAAATGCAAATACGCTTTCTCTCGTGGAAAGTTGTTGGCAAATGTCTGTGCTTGGTTCATGTATTGTTGGAATATAACTTTGGCAGGAGGAATCTCTCCCCATGCTATTGCTAGTGATAAGCAAAAAGAAAGAAGAAAAAGAATTCGTTTGTTTTTCATTTCAATAGGTTTTTAACTAAAATGCAAAGTTAGAATATATTGACCTAAAAATAGAAAACTAATTGTTCAATAAAGGAAAAAAACTATTCAGAGTAGAAATAAAAGTTCATGGACGCAATGTATATCTGTTGGATAGCATATATACCTGATTTTGTTCTTTATTGATTAGCATTTTTCCTTCCTTTTGCATAAACTTCCCTATTTTTGTTTTCCAGATAATTGATAATACTATGGTAAAGAAGAATTTCTTAATGACTGCCCCCTTACTGATGGCATCGTTTTGTTCGGCACAGGAAAAGCCGAACGTCGTACTGATTATGGTAGATGATATGGGTTATTCCGATATCGGCTGCTACGGTGGAGAAATACTGACCCCTAATATTGATGCATTGGCATCCAAAGGAGTACGTTTCACGCAATTCTACAATACTTCACGTTCATGTCCCGCCCGGGCTAGTTTAATGACAGGACTATATCAACATCAGGCAGGTATCGGTCAGATGTCCGAAGACCCGTTTAAAAATCCCGGCCAGAAGAGTCCGAATGATTGGGGAGTGCCGGGATACAAAGGATTCCTCAACCGCAATTGTGTCACAATAGCCGAAGTTCTGAAAGAAGGCGGCTACCATACCTATATGGCAGGTAAATGGCATCTGGGAATGCATGGAGAAGAAAAGTGGCCCTTACAACGGGGATTTGAACGCTTCTACGGAATTTTGGCAGGAGCTTGCAGCTATCTCCGTCCATCGGGAGGACGCGGCTTAACCCTTGACAATACAAAACTTCCGGAGCCGGAAGCACCCTATTATACAACAGATGCATTTACCGATTACGCAATCCGCTTTGTTGATGAACAGAAAGATGACAAACCTTTCTTCCTATATCTGGCATTCAACGCTCCTCACTGGCCGTTGCAGGCAAAAGAAGAAGATATTCAAAAATTCACGAAGATCTATCGTGAGAAAGGATGGGATGAAATTCGTGAAGCAAGACGCAAACGGATGACTAAGTTGGGAATCATTGATCCGAAC
>ERZ791645.701-NODE-701-length-26440-cov-7.972674_pt1 | contig 26440 bp, 21 predicted proteins | sample MGYA00509939_ERZ791645 | MGnify/ENA primary metagenome ERZ791645 (study PRJEB30046, sample SAMN00715249) | human gut metagenome | study: EMG produced TPA metagenomics assembly of the A metagenome-wide association study of gut microbiota in type 2... | reverse complement strand
ATAAGAAAGGCTACTCCTTAGAGCAGATCATGGATGTAACCGATATGAGCGAAGCTGAAATTAAGGCAATTATAGGATAAAGACATAGGCAGAACAGGTAACATGTATATTTTAGTAGAAGGATAATGCTGCATTTGAAAAGATGGGTGTCAGGTATAAATAGAATTTTGTTTATTTGTACCTGGCACTTGTTTAGTTATCTGCTGCCTGCTTTATTCTTTGTTTTTCTTCCTTGCATTTAGACATAAAACGTGGCATTATCATAGTTGAGTTTTAAGGAGGATAAGAAAATGCAGTTATCAGATTTTTACTATGATCTGCCTCAGGAGTTGATCGCACAGGACCCACTCTTAAAGCGTGATAATTCGAGATTAATGGTTTTAAACAGAGAAGAAGGAACCATCGAACATAAACATTTTTATGATGTAATATCATATCTGAAAGAAGGCGACTGTCTGGTTATTAATGATACAAAGGTTATTCCTGCCAGACTGATCGGCGAGAAAGAAGGAACCGGGGCAGCTATCGAGGTACTGTTATTGAAGCGCTTGGATGACTGTACCTGGGAGACACTTGTAAAACCGGGAAAGAAAGCCAGAGTTGGTGCAAGGATCATCTTTGGTGGTGGTAAACTGGTTGGTGAAGTCATTGATATTGTGGAAGAAGGAAATCGTATCGTTCGGTTTGAATATGAGGGAATCTTTGAGGAGATTTTGGATGAACTTGGACAGATGCCGCTTCCGCCATATATCACACATAAACTGGAAGACAAGAACCGTTATCAGACGGTCTATGCAGAGCATGAAGGTTCTGCGGCAGCACCGACAGCCGGACTTCATTTTACAAAGGAGCTTTTAGAGGAGATTAAGGGAAAAGGTATCAAGATCGCACATGTGACGCTTCATGTCGGACTTGGAACATTCCGTCCGGTAAAAGAAGATAACATTCTGGATCATCATATGCATTCGGAATTCTATGTGATCGATGAGAAAGCAGCAGAGACGATCAATGAGACAAAGAAAAATGGCGGTCGAATCATTGCAGTTGGAACGACCAGTACGAGAACGCTGGAAACAGTAGCCGATGAGAATGGTATGCTTCGTGCCTGTAGCGGTTGGACAGATATCTTCATTTATCCGGGTTATAAGTTCAAAGCCATCGATGGATTGATCACGAACTTCCATCTGCCGGAATCCACGTTGTTGATGCTGGTATCAGCACTTTACAGCCGTGAGAAGATTCTTGAAGCCTACAAGGTAGCAGTGGAAGAACGCTATCGTTTCTTCTCCTTCGGCGATGCCATGTTGATTCTGTAAAATACCTTGCGCTCATCTGGTTGATATTTAGTTATGACCTGAGCTGCACATAAATACTGCCAAGATTGTTATATACAAAGACAAGTATATTTTCTATTCGGTTCGCACGCTGATTTGTCAGCAGTCGCCCAAACTCACCCTTATGGGTTCAGACATGGGCTTGATGCTGACAGCTAGTGCAAACCTCATAACGAAAATACAACTAATGTCTTGTGTATATAACAACCCGGCAATATTTTTATGCACAGCTTCAGGTCAAAATTAATTCGCCAATCAGATGAGTCACAATGTATTTTACAGAACTTCTGTATTGCAGCGATTTGAAACCGTCGGACGCTGGGATGAGTTAAATTGATATTTTATATAAGAAAATTACATTAAAAATCCTGCTGCCCTGCTATGTACAAAAGACATAAGCGAAGTTTTCGTTATGAGGTTTGCACGAATTGTCAGCACCAAGCCCATGTTTGAACCCGGAAGGGTGAGTTTTGGCGACTGCTGACTAATAAATGTGCGAACCGAATAGAAAACTTGCTTGTCTTTTGACATAGCAGGGTAGCAGGATTTTTTTGTAATTCCCTATCAGAAATGTTGATACATTCATCCCAGCGTTCGAGGCTTATTTATCTCAGCCCGGCGAGATCCTGATAGAAGGTCGGGTAGGAGATGTTTACGCAGTCGCTGCCAAGAATCTCTGTGTCGCCGTCGGCGTTAAGTCCGGCAATGGCAAAGCTCATGGCGATGCGGTGGTCGAGGTGGCTGTCGATGACAGCGCCGTGAAGCGGCTTGCCGCCATGGATGATCATGCCATCATCGGTAGCGCTAATATCTGCGCCCATAGCGGAAAGGTTCTTCACCATAACATCGATCCGGTTTGATTCCTTCACCTTCAGTTCCTGTGCATCTTTGATAACGGTTTGTCCCTTTGCAAAGCATGCCATGATGGCGATGATCGGAATCTCGTCGATCAGCTTCGGAATCAGGGAGCCTTCGATCACACAGCCTTTTAAATCTGAGGTCTGTACTGTGATGTCTGCAGCAGGTTCGCCCGGCTGATCCAGTCGGTCGTAGGTGATCGTACCGCCCATCATTTTTACAACCTCTAATATTCCATCACGGGTATTGTTGATACCCACATTCTTGATCGTGATACAGGAATCCGGTGTGATAAGTCCGGCTGCGATAAAGTAAGCCGCCGAGGAGATGTCTCCCGGGATCATGATCTTCTGACCGTATAATTTATCCGCAGGTTTTACAATTGCGGTTGTGCCGGAGGTCTTGATATCGACACCGAAAGCATCAAACATCAGCTCCGTATGATTTCTGGATACATATGGTTCGGTTACACTGGTTTCGCCGTCGGCATACAGACCGGCAAGAAGAATACAAGATTTGACTTGTGCCGAAGCAACCGGTGAATCGTAGTGGATGCCATGTAATGGCTTTCCGGTAATCAGAAGCGGCGCACAGTCATTTCCATTTTCACTGACGATATCAGCGCCCATCAGAGAGAGCGGGGTCATGATTCGTTTCATTGGGCGGCGGCAGATCGATGCATCACCGATCACGCGGCTCTTGAAATTCTGTGCCGCAAGAATTCCGGACATCAGTCTGGTAGTTGTTCCGCTGTTGCCAACATCGAGTGTTTCTTTCGGAGTCTGCAAACCATGAAGCCCTTTACCGTGAATGATAACGGTATCCCCATTGTGGTCGATCGTTACACCCATTTCACGGAAGCAGTTCATGGAAGAAATACAGTCTGCACCGTTTAAGAATCCGTGTACTTCGGTTATACCATCTGCCAGTGATCCAAGCATGATCGAACGGTGGGAGATGGATTTATCTCCGGGAATCGTAAGGACCCCTTTTAATCCTGTTCTTCTGGAAAATATCATAATGTATTACCTGTCTGGACGCGATATCGTCCATTTCCTTTTTATGTTGTCTTATCTGTTATATAAGCGGTATCCGGCATCGGCAAGAAGTTCAAATGCTTTCCGGCATGCATCCGTATCGTAGAAGGATAAACGTAGAACGCCTTCCTCGTCTTCACGATTATGGGAGATCCCGAAGTTCTTCAGATTGATGCCTGCATCAGCAAGCAGTACCGTAACCTTTGCCAGAGCACCCGGTTCATCCGGGATATCGACAAAGAGTTCATATTGCATACGGATAACACCGCTTGTATTGTTCGGGATGGAATCCCGGTATTCTCTGGATGACTCAAAGAAAGCATTGATGTCCTTTGCGTCATTTCTTTCAATATCATAAATCATTTTATTTAGAAGCTCAATATATTCCTTTAATCCATTCACGATGTTCTTCGGATTGCTGAGGAGAATGTGCTCCCAAACCACCGGATTTGAGGATGCGATTCGTGTGATATCTTTAAAACCTCCGGCTGCCAGAGATTTAAAGATTCCGTCCGGAGAATCGGCATGCCGTACCAGATTGACCAGAGACGCTGCGATCACATGCGGTACATGGCTGATATAGGAAGTGATCTTATCATGCTCGTCCGGGGAATACCGGATCGGGATAGCACCCAGGTCGCCGATAAATGTCATGAATTCCTCCACGCGGTCTGCCGGAGCGTCCGGAGATGGGGTGATGAAATAATAAGCATTCTCGATCAGACGGTCGGTTGCTGCATCGTAGCCGGAGCGCTCGGATCCGACCATTGGATGACCGCCGATAAAATGAGAACCAAGTCCCAGTTCCTTTACAGCATCGTAGATGTCGGATTTGACACTGCCGACATCAGACAGGATACAGGAATCAGAGATCAGTGGTTTTAAAGTTTTCAGATATTCTATATTATAATGAACCGGCGCACACAGAAAGATATAATCACAGTCTGCGATGTCACTGATATTTGTTGTATAATGATCTAAGGTGCCATCCTCCTGCGCTTCTTTTAAGGTCGCAGTGTTGACATCATAGCCGATGATCGTATAGTTTGGGAAAATACGGTGAATAGATTTTGCCACCGATCCACCGATCAGACCAAGACCGATAAAACCAATTTTAAATGCATTCATAGCTGTTTCTCCTTTTTTGAGATTTAACGCGTTAAAGTGTGTAACAACATTATATACACATAAAAACAAAATAGCAAGAAAAACTAAAAAGGTGTACAATGGAAAACAGAGTAAAAAGACAGGAGAACAGAGCATATGGAAAAAAGAAAAACAGAAGTTGACCGCACATCAGGAAAACCGGAACAGGAAGGTTTATTAAAATATATGTTAGAAAACGGAATGACCCAGTTCCATGTTGTAAAGCACGGAGAAGAATATCTGAAAGAACACGGATTTTCCGAGCTTAAGTTAGAGGATAAATGGAAGCTTCAGGCAGGAGCAGATTATTACGTCAGACCATACAGTTCTGTAATGATCGCATTTCATCTGCCAAAGCAGCTGCAGCATATCCGGATAGCAACCAGCCATACGGATTTTCCGATGCTGAAGTTAAAGCCGTCAGCCGATATGGAAAAAGGCGGATATCATATGTTGAATATAGAGACCTATGGCGGACTGTTAATGAAGACATGGTTTGACCGTCCACTGGGACTTGCCGGCAAGGTAGTGGTAAAAGGCAGTGATGCATTTCATCCGGAGGTACGATTATATGATTCGGAGAAGCCGGTTGCGATCATACCGAGTCTTGCACCGCATCTGAAACGAGGAGATTCAGAGACAAAATTAGATCCTCAGAAAGAACTGATCCCGGTATTTGGGCTTTGGAAGAAGGATGAGCCGCATAGCTTTTTAGATGAGGTTGCAGAAAAACTTCAGATCGATAAGGCGGATATATTAGACTATGATCTGTATTTATATAATTGTGATTCCTGCCAAATGATCGGAGACAGTGGCTTATTTACATCACCGAGAATTGATAATGTATCTTCCGTTAGTGCTATTCTGGAATCTCTTACACAGACCGGCAATAAGTGGCAAGAAGAAAAAGGTAAGGGAACAGAAGCTGCATCGCCAGATGAAAGAATTTCGGAAGCAGATGGATCTGATACGAATCTCAGTATTGGAGTATTCTTCGATAACGAGGAGATCGGAAGTCTGTCCAAACAGGGAGCAGATTCCGGACTGCTTCGGATGATAACGGAACGTATCTTAAAAGACAGCGGAGAGAGACGCACCATACAGGAGCTGCTTCCGGAGATATTTTTGATCTCTCTTGATGTGGCACATGGAACACATCCGAATTATCAGGAGAAATCCGATCCGGTCAACCGGGTACTGCTTGGAAATGGGGTTGTCTTAAAGAGCAGCGCATCTCAGCGATATGTGACAGACAGCGAGGCTGCTGCAGTAATTCAGGTGCTCTGTGAGGATGGAGGAATTCCGTTTCAGCGTACGGTCAATAAGACAGGAATGCCGGGTGGAACCACGCTCGGTCCGATCGTTTCATCCTATCTTCCGGCAAAGACAGTCGATATGGGAATGCCGGTACTTGCTATGCATTCCGCATGTGAAATGGCACATTTGTCAGACTATGAGTCCATGAAGCGTCTGCTTGTCGCTTTTTGGTTGAAATAGAGCTGTATTTATGCGATAATAAACGGTAAGTATATAGAAATATGGACGGAGGTTACTTATGAAGAAGGTTTACAGAACACTACTTGTATGTATGATGATCATTCTTTCAGCATTTGTACTTGCAGCCTGTGGGAAAAAGGATGCAGGAAAAAAGACGACCACCGAGAGTTCAACAGAAGCTTCTGAAGATGTAGCATCCACAGAGGATACAACAGAAGCGACGACGGAAGCACAGGTGGATGAAGAAGGATTTACGATCGTAAATGACAAGGTGACAACGACTGATTATGTAAATGTCAGAACAGCACCATCCACGGATGGAGATCCTGCAATGCAGCTTGCAGATGGTGTAGAACTTGACCGGATCGGGTATAACGATGAATGGAGCAAGGTATCCATTACAGGTGAAACCTATTATGTTTATTCGGAATTTGTAAAGGCAGAAGGAGCAGCATCCGGTGGTGATGACAGCAGCACAGAAGAATCAACACAGGAGACAAGCAATGTTGGCGAAGGCAAGCTGATCTGTATTGATGCAGGTCATCAGGCAACGCCGAATACGGATACAGAGCCGGTAGGTCCCGGTGCGGAAGATAAGAAAGCAAAAGTCTCAGCCGGTAATACAGGTGTTACAACCGGTACAGAGGAATATGAACTGAATCTTGAGGTAGCGTTAAAGCTTCAGAGTGCATTAGAGGCAAGAGGCTATACTGTGAAGATGATCCGTACATCCAATGATGTCGATATCAGTAATGCGGCAAGAGCCGAACTTGCAAATAGTGACAATGCAGATGCATTTATAAGGATCCATGCCAATGGTTCCACAGATACAAATGCAAGTGGTGTCATGACGGTATGCCAGACAAAGGACAATCCGTATAATGCAGATATCTATGATTCCTGTAAACGGTTGTCTGCCGATGTATTAAGCGGAATGGCAGCAGCAACAGGGGCAAACAGCGAGGGTGTCTGGGAGACAGATTCCATGAGTGGAATTAACTGGTGTAAGGTTCCGGTTACGATCGTTGAGATTGGTTATATGACGAATTCAGAAGAAGACCAGAAGCTTGTAACATCAGATTATCAGAACCTGCTTGCAAAGGGAATTGCAGATGGTATAGATGCATATTTTGCAGGTGAGTGATCTGTAACAGATAATGAGATGATTTATCGAATACATTGAGTGAGTTATACTTGCGATATATGTAAGAAGATACAAAAGATATTTATAAAAATACAGGAGGATATAACATGGAAGCATTAGAATGTATTAAGACAAGAAGGTCGGTAAGAAAATTCAAAGAGGATATCATTCCGGATGAAGTGATCCGTGAGTTGGTAGAACTCGCATCCTATTCACCATCCTGGAAGAATACACAGACGATCCGTTACATCAGTGTTTCTGATCCGGAGAAGATCAAGAAGATCGCAGAAGAAGGCGTGATGGGATTTGCATTAAATGAGAAGACAGTTTCCAGAGCACATCAGTTGATGGTTGTGACACAGAAGAACGGTATTTGTGGATATGAGAGAGATGGAAGCTTCAGTACAAGCAAAGGTGCCGGATGGGAGATGTTCGATGCCGGTATCGCAGCCCAGACATTCTGTCTTGCAGCACATGAGAAGGGAATCGGAACGGTTATCCTTGGAGTATTTGATGATAAGAAGGTTGGAGAGATCGTAGGTGTGCCGGAAGGTCAGACAGTTGCCACCGTTATTGCAATGGGATATCCGGTATTTGCACCGGAGATGCCGCCAAGAAAATCAGTTGATGATCTATTAACGATCCAGTAAGAGCTATTTTATTCATTATATAATGAATACTGACAGAAGATAGATTTGGAAGAAACAAAAGTCTGTCGGAACAGCCAACAAAACGAATAGTGTCTCGAAAGAGAAAAAATATACTGCACTTTAGTATAGATGATATGGTCTGCTAAGGTGCAGTTTTGTTGTAGAAGGTGATTTTTCATGGTTTTGACAAAAGCAGATACATTAGATTATTTGAAAAACAGAATAACAAAATCGAGAATAGAAGACCTTATGATCGTAACCGGGAAAATGTATGGTGAGAACCGGAAACAGATCCTTGCAGATATTCAGTCACAGTTTAAAGGACAGACGATCGTTGTTCGAAGCTCCTGTTCCAATGAAGATTCCTCCGAGACATCAAATGCGGGTCATTATGACAGTATATTGGATGTCGACGCTGATGATCGCGATGCTGTATGTCATGCGGTTGAGACAGTATTTGATTCCTATAAAAAAGATCTGCCAGATATCAGGAATGAACAGGTGTTGATCCAGACGCAGACGAAATCTATCATCAGCAGCGGAGTTATCTTCTCCAGAGAGATCAAATCAGGAAGACTGTATTATGCAATCTCATATGATGAAGATTCGACCGATGCGGTAACCAGTGGAAGCGGAGGAAAGACGATCTATATTGCAAGGACAGCAGAGAGTTCATCTCTCCCGGAGCGCTGGGGTGTTCTGGTCACAGCCATGAGGGAATTAGAAGACATCTTTCCGGAGTATCCACTCGATGTGGAATTTGCAGTTGGAGCAGATCTGACAGTTACGATCTTTCAGGTGCGTCCGCTTGCGGCCTGTATTAAGAAGCTGGAAAATCCATCTGACTACAAAGAAGACAGAGCAAAGAATGATCGTATATTTGGAGAATTGATAAACGAGACAAAACAGCAGTATCAAAAACTCAGTGATCTGTTGTATGAGAAACAGGCAATCTTATCCGATATGGCATTCTGGAATCCGGCAGAGATCATAGGGGTAAATCCGCATCCGCTTGATTTCTCCCTTTACAGAGAGATCATAACGAAGGCTGCGTGGAATCAAGGACTTACCACTATAGGATATCGTGTGGTGGACGGTGATCTGATGTACAGGGTCGGAAATAAACCATATATATCCTTGCGGAAGTCATTTCTGTGTCTGATGCCTGCGGATTTAGATGAGGACATGGTGAAAAAACTTTTGGCATTTTACGACCGGAAGATTTTATCGGATATAACAGCACATGATAAGATTGAATTTGAGGTAGTATTTTCCAATTATGATTTTACAACGGAGGATCGGTTACAGGAATTATTAGAGTATGGATTTACGAAGGGAGAGATTCAGGATCTGTCGGGCAGTCTGTTTCGTCTGACGGATCATGTAATCTGTAATTTCAGGCAGAATCGGATGCAGGATATCCGTTCATTAAATGGGCTGAAGGTGCATCGGGAGAATATCAGGAATAACTGGCTGATGGCAGCAAAAGATGTGAATACTTCCATCCGTTATTTTATAGAATTGATCGAGAGTATCAAACAGTACGGAACACCGAAATTTGCAAGACAGGCAAGACTTGCATTTATCTCAAAGGCTCTTTGCAGGTCGCTTAGTGCAAAGGGATATTTTACGAGCCGTGAGATTGATGACTTTATGATGTCAATCTACACAGTAGCATCGGAGTACGATTCGGATTTTCAGGATTTTGCAGAAGGACGGATTACCAGGGCAGCCTTTGATGAGAAATACGGGCATCTTCGTTCCGGCACTTACGATATCACCTGTGAGACGTATGCGGAACAGGATTTTGACAGCTCCAAGGCAAGTGAGACAGCAAAGAAGCAGAGACAGAGGATTGAACGGTTAAAGCATACACCGCTTGATCCGGAGAAGGTAGAACAGGCACTTTCCGATATCGGCTTTGATGTTGATGCAAAGAAATTTGTGGAATTCTTAAAGGATTCCATGGAAGAACGGGAATATTTTAAATTTGAATTTACAAAATCCTTAAGCTTGGCAATCGATATTCTGATCAATATTGGAGAAATGTTGAATTTTTCAAAAGAAGATATGGCATATCTCACAGTAGATGATATAATTGCAGTGTATCATAAACCAGAAACGGAGATCCGAAGGATATGGGAACAGGTGATCACAGAGAACCGGAAAGCATATACAGATGCTTCTGACCTGATCCTGCCGGATGTGATCTGCAATAAGCAACAGTTGGAATATATCGAGATGGTAGAGGCTAGACCGAATTTTATTACCTCGGAGATCGTGACCGGAGCAGTTGTCGTATTGGAGGATGAGGAATCGAAGCGTGATGATGCCGGAGCGGTTGATGTTGCAGATAAGATCGTAGTGATCCCGAAAGCAGACCCCGGCTATGACTGGATCTTTGCAAAAGGAATCCGGGGCTTTATTACGAAGTATGGTGGTGTTGCATCCCATATGGCGATTCGATGTGCGGAATTCAATATTCCGGCGGCTATTGGATGTGGCGACGTTATTTATAATTATGTAACAGGACTTGACAAACTGACACTTGATTGTAAAAATGGAAAGATACTGAAGGAGGAATAGGCGTATGCTTCACGCACTGATAACACAACGCGAAGGTCAGAATATGTATGGAAAATCCACGGATGTTCTGGAAGCTGCCTATACGGAATTTTATGAAAGCATGGGAATAAGACTTCATCCGGTGTCGAATTTCACCAGAGATTTTGAAGCCTTATTTGAAGATCCGATTGACGTACTGATTGTAACGGGTGGCGGTACGCTTCACCCGAAATATTATGTAGAACCGCATAAGGCAGAGCTGCAGCCGCATCGGGATGCGATGGAGGAACGGCTCATTATGTACTGTGTGGAGAATGAGATACCGATCATCGGGGTATGCAGAGGTATGCAGCATCTGAATGCTCTTTTTGGAGGAAAGATCTCATATTCTGCACCGTTTGTAGTGCCAAGACCGCGAGGTGTTGACCATATGGCAAAAATCTGTAAATCGGATCGATATATAAAGATAAATAATTTTCACAGTGATTGTGTATATCTGGAAAACCTTTCAACAATGTTTTATCCGTTGGTTGTAGATGAAGAAAATGGATCGGTTGAGGCATTTGTGTCACCAACCATGAGTATTCTTGCGTTTCAGTGGCACCCGGAGCGGTATTTTGAAAGTGAAGAAGGAAGGCTTTTCAGCAGACATCTGATCCAGGATTTCTTAGGTATTCCAAGAGATGATAAGAAACCGGATCTGTAAATAAAATCCTATAAAGCCATAGTTGGAGGAAGTAATAGACATGGAAAAAGGAAAAGCAAAACAACTGCTTGATAAGATGCAGGTATTGATTGAGGACGGACAGAATGTTCCATTTGCAGCAGGAAAGGTTCTTGTAAATAAAGAAGAAATGCTGGAAATGATAGAAGATCTGAAAAAGACGATAGATATAGAATTAAAAGCGTATCATGAGATCACGGATAAGCGTGGCAAGATCATAAAGGATGCGAATAAAGAAGCCGAGGACATTATCGTAGAGGCAGAAGAATCTGCAAGCCGGATCCGAATGAGCAAGCCGAATCCGCTCTATGTCCAGAGGCAGGTAAAGGATTTGAACAAGAAAGATAAGATGGCACTTCGGACAGCAAATGAGATCTATGCGGCATCGATCATTTATACGAATGAGATGCTTATGGAGATCAATGAATCGGTACGTCAGGCATATAATATGATCAGCGAGGAAACCGACCGTGTGCTGGATTCCCTCAGACAGAAATCCGATGTCATTGAGCAGAATAAGCGAGAGCTGATGGATGGACTTCTGGATATGAAAAAGCAGGAACGGTATGCCGATATCTTAGAGATCAGCCAGCTCCTTGCAAATGAACTGTACTATGAGAAGAACCGGTTTGAGGAAGAAGAACAGAAGACGAAGAAGCAGGCAGAAGAAAATGAGATGGTTCAGTGGGAATTTGATTTTGAGGATAAGAAGGAAGATCCGATCAAGGTAAAACCATCCAGACAGCCGGTGAAGCTTCATGATGATATTTTGCATGACGAGGTTGTTGATTCAGCATTTGAGATTGCAGATGAATTAAAGGAAGAAAAGAAAAAGTCATTATTTGAGGATCGGACACCTGTGCCGTTAGAGGAATCAATTACGGATGCAGGGGTTGCAGGAAAGGCTGCAGAAGGTTCTTCTAAGAAAATTCCGGAGTTTCGGATTGGTGGAAACATCCATAAGAGCCTTGACGATGAACTTTAAAGCCACCTAAGAACAGAAGCGTGATACTTTACATTTAATTCATGATTCAGGCGTTGCGGAGCGTACGCCTGTTATGATATTATGGGTTCGTGAGCACGAAAAAACAAGAAACCATAAAGTGTAAATATATACAGGAGGTAATTATTTATGGGGATTTTAAAAAGATTTAAAGACATTATGTCAGCAAACATCAACGCTATGCTTGATAAGGCAGAGGATCCGGAGAAGATGATCGACCAGTATCTCAGAGACTTACAGGAAGATCTTAGAAACGTAAAATCAGAGACAGCAACCGTTATGGCAGATGAGACCAGATGCAAACGTGCATTGGATGACTGCGATGCAGATATTGCCAAGATGCAGAACTATGCAGAGAAGGCACTCCTTGCAGGAAACGAAGCAGATGCCATGAAGTTCTTAGAGAAGAAGAATCAGTTATCAACCAAGAGAACTTCGTTACAGCAGTCTTATGATATGGCAGCAGGAAATGCGGCTAAGATGAAAGAGATGCATGATAAGCTGACGAAGGATATCATGGATCTGAACGCAAGAAAAGATGCGATCAAGGCTAAGGTTCAGGTTGCAAAGACGCAGGAGAAGATGAATAAGATGATGGGAAGCGTAACGGATACAGCCGGAACGATCTCAGCATTTGACAGAATGGAAGCAAAGGCTGATGCAATGCTTGACAAGGCAAATGCTATGGCAGAATTAAATGCCAGCGGTAAGGATGAGACAGATGATCTGATGAGCAAATACGATGCAGAACCATCATCAGCAGTTTCAGACGAACTTGCAGCATTAAAGGCAAAGATGGGACTTTCATAGGAGGAAACAGATGGGATTATTTTCAAATCAGTTTGCCAATGTAGTTGAGTGGGAAGAATACAGAGATGACTTGCTCTTCTGGAAATGGACAAATCGAGAGATAAAGAAAGATTCCAGACTTATCATTAAACCGGGACAGGATGCAATCTTCCTGTATAACGGTGCGGTAGAAGGTATCTTCACAGAATCAGGAAGTTATACGATTGATTCGGATATCATTCCATTCCTTTCTACATTAAAGGGATTTAAGTTTGGTTTCAACTCAGGACTTCGTGCAGAGGTTCTGTTCATCAATACGAAAGAGTTTACCTGTAACTGGGGAACCAGTTCACCGATCCGTTTACAGGCTCCGGGACTTCCGGGCGGACTTCCGGTACGGTCAAATGGTAAGTTTTCATTCAAGATCGATGATTACAATGTGTTGATCGAGAGAATCGCCGGGGTAAAGGCAATCTTTACAGTGGATGATGTCAGAGACCGTATTAAGGGAATCTTAGATGGACTGTTGATCAAATGGATCACAAAGGTTGGCGGTGACGTATTCAATCTGATGGCAAATGCAACGGATATTGCAAAGGGTATTTTAGAAGATCTGGATATGGAACTGATCAAGATCGGTCTGACCATGACAGATTTCAGAATCAGCGAATTTACATATCCTGAGAATATATCAAAACGTGCAGACCAGGCTGCTGAGTATACGATGCTTGGTGACATGGGACGGTTCCAGCAGGTGAAGATGGTAGATGCACTTGCAAATTCCAACGGAAAAGGTGGAACCAATATGGCAGATGTTGCCAGCGGTATGATGGGAATGCAGATGGGTATGATGATGGCAAATCAGATGACCGGTAATCTGCAGAACAACATGAACGGACAGATGAATCAGCAGGCAGCTCCAACCGGAAATGGTACGGCTCCTAAGTTCTGTCCGAACTGCGGAACCCCTACAAATGGAGCAAAGTTCTGTGGTAACTGCGGAACAAAGCTGATATAAAGGAGTACAAAAGCGATGGCTGGATTAAATGACATGCAGGATTTGGCATGCAGACATGTCGATGGACCGCTTCTGATACTGGCAGGTGCCGGATCAGGAAAGACCAGAGTAATCACCCACCGGGTAGCGTATCTGATGGATGAGATCGGAGTGAATCCATATAATATCCTTGCGATAACATTTACAAATAAAGCCGCAGCCGAAATGAGAGACAGAGTAAATAACATTGTTGGAGAGGGTGCTGAACGAGTATGGGTCAGCACCTTTCATTCGTTATGTGTACGGATTCTGCGACGGTTTTCAGACAGGCTCGGTTATGCAACAAATTTTAATATCTATGATTCGGATGACCAGAAATCTGCGGTCAAGAATATTCTGAAGGAATTGAAGATCGATCCGAAGAAGTATCCGGAGAAGATGTTCCTGGCAGAGATATCAAATGCAAAGGAACGGTATATTTCACCGGATCAGTATGCGAAGATGAATGCGACAGATTTTGTGAAGACACAGACGGCAACCGTATATTCCGAGTATATGAAGCGACTCCGTAAATTCAATGCATTTGATTTTGATGATCTGATCTACAAGGTGGTTGAGCTGTTTGAACATAATCCGGATGTACTGGAATTATATCAGGACAGATTTCGTTATATTATGGTGGACGAGTATCAGGATACAAACCACATACAGTTTCTGATGGTGAAGCAGCTTGCTTCCAAATACAGAAACCTTTGTGTCGTTGGTGATGATGACCAGTCAATCTACAAATTCCGTGGTGCCAATATTACGAATATTTTGAATTTTGAAAAGGAATATCCGGATGCGAAGGTCGTGAAGCTGGAACAGAATTATCGTTCCTGTGGAAATATTCTGGCGGCTGCAAATGCGGTGATCAAGCATAACGAAGGAAGAAAGGATAAAGCCCTCTGGACAGATCAGGGAGATGGCGAGAAGCTTGTATTTAATCAGAGTGAGGATGAATACATGGAGGCGGATCGTGTCGTAAATGAGATCATCCGTCTGACAGCAAATGGTGCACAGTATAAAGACATTGCTTTACTATATCGTACGAATGCACAGTCTCGTATCCTTGGTGAGAAGCTGGTTATGCGAGGAATACCACATCGGGTCTACGGTGGTCAGAATTTCTATGAACGAAAAGAAATTAAAGATATAATGGCATATCTGAAGGTTGTAAATAACTCTACAGACGATACCTATCTCAGACGAATCATCAATGTACCAAAGCGTGGAATCGGTGATGCTACCGTTGATAAGGTGGCCGCATTTGCCGCTGCAAATGATATGACACTGATGGAAGCCATGCAGATCATAGAGCAAGTCCCGGGATTACAGCGTTCGGTTGCAAAAATTTCCAGCTTTGTGGAATTAATCGATGGATTTCGGGGGATAATAGAGGAGCAGGAACCACTCAGTACATTATTTGACCGTATTCTGGAGGATACCGGATATGAAGATGAACTGATAGCGGAGCACACGGATGAATCGATGGCGAGACTTGAGAATATCGATGAGTTAAGAAACCGTGTGGTTCAGTTTGAAACCGATTATGAGGAAGCAACACTGGCAGATTTTCTGGAGGATATCGCGCTGGTTTCGGAGACCGATAAAATGTCCGATGATGATAATATGGTTAAATTAATGACGATCCATGGTTCAAAGGGACTGGAGTTCCCATATGTATTCTTATGTGGCATGGAAGAGCGAATCTTCCCAAGTGCGATGGCGATCAATTCGGATGATGAAGATGCGCTGGAAGAAGAACGCAGACTTTGCTATGTAGGAATTACAAGAGCGATGAAGAAGCTATATCTGTCCTGTGCAAGAAACCGTATGCTGCATGGAAGTAGAAACTGCAATGACATCTCCAGATTTATTAAAGAGATTCCGCCGTTGCTGTTCCAGGATTCCGGTGATATTACAAGGCATGTAAAACGGATGGAAGAACGGCAGTTTGCAGACACCGGATATACCGGAAATAGGTATGGTAGCAGCGGGCAGTCAGGATATGGAAAAGGCTCATATCATGGAAGATCGTCGCAAACGGGTTCCGGATATTCTTCATCGAATCCATACAGCAGCTACAGTAAGGCAAAGAAAGAGCCAATCAGTATAACACCATCGACCAAACCATCATTTGGCAAAGAATTTACCGTGAACCGGGAGCTGGTTCTCGACTATGGAGAAGGTGATCGGGTGCGTCATATGAAATTTGGAAATGGAACTGTAACACAGCTTGTAAAGGGCGGCAGAGATTATGAGGTGACGGTAGATTTTGATCGTGGCGGTACAAGAAAAATGTTTGCTTCCTTTGCAAAATTAAAGCGTCTGGAAGAATAAAGAAATTATAATAATTCCAAGATAATATAGAAATAGAAAAAAGAGTATGCTATAATGACGGCATACAGAAACTAAATGAAAGGGTGGTAGTTTATAATGAAAAATAATGATGTAATCTTAGTAAAAAGCGAACCAACAGAAGAAAAGGCAAAAGGTGTTGTATTTGTGATCCTTGCGATTATCGGTGCAGTAGCAGCGATCGCGGGTATTGCATATGCAGTATATTCATACCTGACACCTGATTTTCTTGATGATTTTGATGATGATTTTGATGATGATTTTGATGACGACTTCTTTGATGATGACGATGATGACGAGGAAGAAGCACCGGCAGAGCAGCCTGCCGAGACAGCAGAAGCACCGGCAGCAGAGCCTGTAGCAGACGCTGAATAATCAAAAATTTGAGCTGAATCAAAGTGAGTAAAATAACCGGATTAGTTTTTTGAATTATAAAGAGCTAATTCGGTTATTTTTATCTAAAAAGATATATGAAAAGTTTTCATTTATAGTTAGTGGAAATTTTGTGGAAAAGGGAGAAATAATAGATCAAGATATCAATGTTTAGATCAAAAATGAGAAGTGAGATTTGGCATTGGAGTATATGTACTTTATGAAGCAAGCCATTTCCGGATATTGGTGTTTGGATAAAAATGGAAGACAGCATTATTATTATGAAGTAAGCCTTTTTAACGCCGGTTCTTAGTGAGTCGCCATAGGCGAGGAGCTTAGCACCGTTGCGTTAAAATAGAGTGCGAACGTCTTACGGAATAATAAGTAATGCTGTCTTTCATTTTATCTACTGACAAGACACATGTAAAGTGGTGTAAAATACTATATTGTCATATAAAACAGAACGTGGTATACTAAGGCAACGCTTTTTTATAATAAGAAGAAAAAACAAATAAATACAGTTGGAGAAACAATATGAAGACAGATATTTTAATTGTTGGAAGTGGATGCGCAGGTTTATATGCTGCATTGAATCTCCCCAGTGATAAACAGATAACGATCATAACAAAGGATATCGTAGAACACAGTGATTCCTTCCTGGCACAGGGTGGCATGTGTATGCTGAAATCAGAAGATGACTATGACAGTTATTTTGAAGACACCATGAAAGCAGGACATTATGAGAATAATCCAAAGAGTGTAGAGGTGATGATACGTTCGTCAGTTGATATCGTAAATGACCTTGTAAAGTATGGGGCAGACTTTCATCGGGAGCCGGATGGCAGTCTTAGCTATACAAAGGAAGGAGCACATAGCCATCACCGTATCATTTTTCATGAGGATGTAACAGGAAAAGAGATCACAAGTACCCTGCTCCGCAATGTAGAGAAGCTTTCGAATGTGACGATCTACGAACATGTAACCATGGTGGATATCCTGTGTAAGGATAATTGCTGTTACGGTGTGGTGGCAAGGGATGCGGAGAATAAGATTTTCCCGATCATGGCAAACTATACCATGCTTGCTTGTGGGGGAATTGGTGGTATTTACAGACATTCGACTAATTTCAGACACCTGACCGGAGATGCCGTTGCGATCGCATTAAAGCATGGGATTGAGACAGAGCATGTGAACTACGTCCAGATTCATCCGACAACCTTATATAGCAAAGAGCCGGAAGACAGGAGTTTTCTGATCTCGGAATCGGTTCGTGGCGAGGGGGCGCTGCTCTATAACAAGAATCATGAGCGGTTTGTAAATGAACTTCTTCCGAGAGATCTGCTGACAATCGAGATTCGCAAACAGATGGAGAAGGACGGGACAGATTATGTCTGGGAAGATATGACTGTGATTGATAGAAAAGAATTAGAAGAACATTTCCCGAATATCGTTGAGCATTGCAAAGAAATGGGATATGATGTGTATACAGAATGCATACCGGTTGTGCCGGCACAGCATTATTTCATGGGCGGTATCAAGGTGGATTTGTCCAGTAAGACATCGATGGATCAGTTGTATGCGATCGGAGAGACTGCATGTAACGGAGTTCATGGCAAGAATCGACTGGCAAGTAATTCGCTTCTTGAGAGCCTGGTATTTGCCAAGCGGGCCGCAAAGGAAATGACTGAGCAGTTCGACCGGACAAAGATAGAAGAAATCTCTTACAGAGAAGACGATTATACAGATAAGAAGAAGCTGGCAACAGAATATAAAGCACTGCTTAAGGCTGAGATTGCAAGGGAAAACGAAGAAGACCTGCACAGACAGGAAGTATAGAAAAATCATTCAGGAGGATATTATGTACGATCAGATTACTTTAAAATTAAATGTAGATCCATTTATTCTTGGAGCATTAAAAGAAGATATTACAAGTGAGGATGTATCAACAAATTCCGTTATGCCGGAGGCATGCATGGGAAAGGTAGAGTTAATCTGCAAGCAGGATGGAATCATCTGTGGTTTACAGGTGTTTAAGAGAGTATTTGAATTATTAGATGATACAACCGTGACAGAACTCTACTGCAAGGATGGCGATGAGGTAAAGGCAGGACAGTTGATGGGAGTTGTAACCGGGGATATCCGTGTATTGTTATCGGGAGAACGGACAGCACTGAATTATCTGCAGAGGATGAGCGGTATTGCTACGTACACATATAAGGTTGCAGGACTTCTTGCAGGAAGCAAGATCCAGTTGCTTGATACCAGAAAGACAACCCCGAATAATCGTATTTTTGAAAAATATGCAGTTCGTGTCGGCGGTGGGCATAATCACAGATATAATCTTTCGGACGGAGTCCTTCTGAAGGATAACCATATAGGCGCAGCAGGCGGAGTGAAAGAGGCAATCCGTATGGCAAAGGAATATGCACCGTTTGTCAGAAAGATCGAAGTCGAGGTTGAGAATCTGGATATGGTAAAGGAGGCTGTTGAAGCCGGAGCGGATATTATCATGCTGGATAATATGTCAGATGAAATGTTAAAAGAAGCGATCGGCATCATTGATGGCAAGGCAGAGATCGAGGTATCAGGTAATGTAACAGCAGAAAATATCGAGCACTTGAAGAACCTTGGTGTTGATTATATATCAAGTGGAGCACTGACACATTCCGCTCCGATCATGGATATTTCTCTGAAAAATCTTCATAGAATCTAACTGAATATTGTAACAAAATTTCTGGTGCCTTTGGGTGCAGGGAAGGTTTACATGAGAAATAGAATGGGCTAATGGATGATAAGATTGGGAGGAAGAACATGACAGGAGTTGAAAGACGGGAAAAACTGTTGTCGATGCTTGCGAAGAGTAAAGAGCCGATTGCGGGGGCGGAGATGGCGAAGCAACTCAGTGTGAGTAGGCAGGTGATCGTACAGGATATTGCCCTGCTTCGTGCGGCTGACAATAATATTGTTTCAACAAACCGGGGATATGTGTTATTAAAGCCGGGAAAATGTGAACGAATATTCAAGGTGCGTCATACTGCGGAAGAGATAGAGAAAGAATTACAGATCATCGTAGATAATGGCGGCAGGATTCTGGATGTATTTGTATATCATAAGATTTATGGAGTTGTAAAAGCTCCGATGAACATAAAAACCAGAAAAGATATTTATGAATATGTAAAGACCTTGAGCAGTGGAAAATCATCGCCGCTTCTTAAGATAACCGACAATTACCATTATCACACGGTGCAGGCAGATTCAGAAGATATCCTGGATAATATTCAGAAGGATCTGGAGGAATGTGGTTTTCTTGCGAAACTGCTGGATTTCGAACCGGTTGATTTTTGGGAAAAAAGTGAATGACATAGGATGGCAGGTAGTCTATAACAGATTACCTGCCATTCTATGTTATAAGATGATGAGGGGAAGAAATTAATAAGTCAATATTGTGCAACAAATTTATAAAAATAATGTAAGAAAAACGGATGGACAGATAATATAATAACATTATCAGGTATAATAAATTATATACCAAATAAAAAGGAAAAGAGGAAATGAGAATGATAAAAAAATACACATATGGTAATCCGTTTTTTACAGAATCGGTTGTTGCGTCATTTGAGGCATCGGAAGGTATGCCTGAAGTTGGAACAGTAAATCTGGATGATGGCTTTTCATTTCTTTATGATATGAAAGCAGAGGATGCAGTATATGGACTTGGTGAAGCAAATCGTGGAATCAACAAAAGAGGATATAAATATATAAGCAATAATACAGATATTCCGAATCATCATGAGGATGTTTATTCTTTATATGCATCTCATAATTTTATTATTATATCCGGCGAGAGAACATTTGGATTGTACATAGATTATCCGTCTTCGCTGGTATTTGATATCGGATATACTAAGATGGATGAACTTCATATTTTCTGCGATAAAGCAGATTTGGATCTCTATGTGATCACAGGCGAAAGCATATATGATATTGTAAAACAATTCAGACAAATGATAGGAAAAAGTTATATTGCTCCAAAGTTTGCTTTCGGTTTTGGACAGAGCCGTTGGGGTTATAAGACACCGGAAGATTTTGCTTATGTTGTGAAGAAATACAGGGAGAATCATATTCCAATCGACATGGTATACATGGATATCGATTATATGGATCATTATAAAGACTTTACGATAAATGAAGCATTTGGTGATTTTTCTGAATATGTAGAAGAGTTGAAAAAAGAAAATATACGCTTGATCCCGATTATTGATGCGGGAGTGAAGATTGAAGAAGGATATGATGTGTATGAAGAAGGCGTAGCAAACAATTATTTCTGTAAAAGAGAGGACGGAAGTGATTTTGTTGCAGCTGTATGGCCGGGATACACACATTTTCCGGATGTATTGAATCCGGAAGCGAGAAAATGGTTTGGCGGGAAATATAAGCTTCTTACAGATGCAGGAATTGAAGGCTTCTGGAATGATATGAACGAACCAGCAATTTTTTATACACCGGAAGGCGTTTGTGAAGTAAAAGAGGCAATGCGGGAATTTATTGATAAAGAAGAATCCGTGGATGATGTCTGGGGAATTCGGGATATGGTAGCAGATCTGGCTAATAATGCCAAAGACTATGCTTCGATGTATCATAATATGAATGGAAAGATGGTGCGTCATGATCAGGTACATAACCTTTTTGGTTATAATATGACGCGGGCAGCAGGTGAAGCACTTCGGGAAATCTGTCCGGAGAAAAGATGCCTGTTGTTTTCCAGATCATCTTATATCGGAATGCATCGTTATGGTGGTATCTGGACCGGAGATAATAAATCCTGGTGGTCCCATATCCTATTGAATCTGAAAATGCTTCCATCATTAAATATGTGTGGTTTCTTATATACAGGAGCAGATCTGGGCGGATTTGGCTGTAATACGACCAGAGATCTTTTGCTCAGATGGCTCGCACTTGGTGTGTTTACACCGCTGATGCGTAATCATGCATGCCTTGGCACAAGAGAGCAGGAGTGCTATCAGTTTGAGCAGATTGAAGATTTCAGACATATCATAGGTGTTCGTTATCGGTTGCTTCCATATATTTACAGTGAATATATGAAGGCTGCTTTAAATGATGAAATGATGTTCAAACCGCTTGCATTTGAATATCCGGAAGATCGTATGGCGGTAAATGTAGAAGACCAGCTTATGCTTGGTAATGAGATCATGATCGCACCGGTATATACACAGAATGCAATCGGAAGATATGTTTATCTGCCGGAGGATATGATGCTTGTCCGTTTCAAGGCTGAGGGTGATATTGAACAGACCGAGATGAAAAAAGGACATCATTTTGTAGAAGTACCGTTGAATGAAGTGATTTTATTTATTCGGAAAGGAAAATGCATTCCTCTTGCTGACTTTGCCGAGTGTGTTGCGGATATTAATACGAAGAAGCTGCAGTTACTAGGGTATGCGGGAAGTAGTTATCAGTTGTATGATGATGATGGATATACAAGAGAATATGATCTGGATAGATTAACGCAACTTATTAAATTTTCATAAAAATAGACGCATGCAATCAATAATGAGAGGCTGAAAAACATGCCGCGTGTTTGGAGCTGTTTGACTGGTAAAATAGTTCTTGGTATCATGAATTTGTAATAAAATATATATACGAAAGGGGTATACGAATTTATGAGAACAAAGAAAATTTTATTAAGTTTATTGCTTATGTTTGGCATGATTTTAGGGTTTATGCCGATGACAGCGGTAGCAGCGGAGGCAGACGATGCATGGACATCATATGCAGCATCTGAATTTGCCGGAGGCAGCGGAACGAAAGAAGATCCGTACCAGATTAAAACAGCTGAACAGCTGGCAAAACTTGCAAGTGAAGTTAACAGTGGCGTAGAAGGAAAGACACATTCCCAGGAGTATTTCAAATTAATGAATTCGCTTGATCTGAGTGGTCACAGATGGGTTCCGATTGGATATGGAAATGCCAGTGCTCATTCATTTTCCGGATATTTTGATGGCAGTAATTATAAGATCACAGGACTGTATGTCGATGAGCGTGACAATAATGTGTGTGCCGGTTTGTTTGGCGTTGTAGTAGCAACTACAAATGAAGTGATGTTGAAGAACATCTATATTGAAGATGCGAAGATATACGCAGGAAATAAAACAGACGATACTATAGTTCAATATGGTGCGGGCATTCTTGTTGGTTCGATGACAACTATGGGAGGATCAAAGGCTGATTATGTTGCTGTTGAGAATTGTCATGGAAGCGGAATGGTAGATTCTCCGATGTATGCAGGTGGTCTGATCGGTGGCGCAAGTTATGCACAGGTTTCGGATTGTACGGCTGATACTTTTGTTAAAGGACATGTATGCAGCGGAGGTTTTGTAGGTTTTCCGTTCCTGAGTACATTTAAAAATAATACAGCAAAAGGAAATGTAGAAAGTACCGGTTGGTCAACAGGTGGATTTCTCGGCTATGATATAGAAAGTACAATAATAAAATGTACAGCTTCGGGAAATGTAAAAGCAGACGATTGGAATCTTGGCGGATTTGCCGGATATCTGAATGGTACTAAGGTTTCAAATAGCAGTGCATATGGCGATGTAACAGGTACATTAACGGTCAACAAGACGAAAGCCGGAGGCTTTGTTGGAACGAATGCAGGTGGTTTAATTAAAGACAGCTATGCTGCAGGTACCGTCACGGGATCGAATGAGTATGCAAAAGCCGGAGGCTTTGTTGCATTTGATGACAATGGTACAACGGAAGGATGTTCCTTTGATAAGACAAAGAATCCGACACTGGATGGTGTAGGAAGTGCAGAGACAGCAGGAAAAAATGATATTGATTCAAAGGATACAGATGAATTACTTGCGAATATTTGTACCGGACTTTTCGGATCCCATGATTACGATTCAAAATGGACAATTGACAAAGAGGCGTCCTGTGCAGAAGAAGGTTCAAAATCTCATCATTGTAAGCGGTGTAACGCAAAAACGGATATTACTGTAATTGAAAAAATCAGTCATTCTGATGTCAAGCTTGTAAAGACAGAAGGCAAGAAAGCCACCCATATGGCAGATGGCGTGATCGATTACTGGTATTGTGAAAGTTGTGGAAAATATTTCAGTGATGAAAAAGGAACAAAGGAAATCGCGTTGGCTGATACGGTTATTCCAAAACTTACTGAGCATGCAGTGGATGGTTCTGGCTGGCATACAGACGGAACGGCTCACTGGATGGTCTGTGAGTGCGGAGAGATCTTGGATAAGGCAGAACATACAGAACAGACGACCATTACAAACAAAGCTACTTTAAAAAAGGATGGTAGCAGTGTAACAAAATGCACAATCTGTGGACAGACGTTGGCAACTGTCAAGATTGCAAAGGCATCTAAGGTTACGCTTTCAAAGAAAACATATACTTATAATGGTAAAGTAAAGAAACCATCTGTAATAGTAAAGGACAGTAACGGAACAAAACTCAAAAAAGGAACAGACTACAGTATCACTTATGCAAAAGGTAGAAAAAAGGTAGGAAAATATACTGTTAAGATTACACTGAAAGGTGAAAAATACAGTGGAAGCAAGACGGTTACCTTTACCATAAAGCCAAAGAATACAAAACTAACATCAAAAAAAGGTCAGAAAAAAGCAATTGTAGTTCGTTGGAAGAAGCAGTCTAAGCAGACGAGTGGTTATCAGATTCAGTATGCTACAAAGAAGAATTTTTCAAATGCCAAGATTGTAACGGTGAAGAAGAATAACGTGACAAAGAAAACAATCAAGAAGCTTGCAGCGGGCAAGAAGTACTATGTACGTGTTCGAACTTATAAGAATGTAAAGATGAATGGTAAGACTACAAAGATTGTTTCGTCATGGAGCAAGGCTACAACAGTAAAAACAAAATAATATATTATCAAAGGAAAAATATAATATCAAAATTATAAAATACTATATCCTTTATAATATTATATTTAAAATGTAAAACGGCGGTAATTAGTAAAAAGCTAATTACCGCCGTTTTTTGATGCGGATAACAGGAGTTGAACCTGCACGTCTGTTGACACTAGAACCTAAATCTAGCGCGTCTGCCAATTCCGCCATATCCGCAGAGTTTCTTCTATATATAATAGAATAAAAGAATAGAAGAGTAGATATAAAAAAATCAGATATAAAATTATATCTGAAATTTTAATGAGCCATCGGGGACTCGAACCCCGGACAACTTGATTAAAAGTCAAGTGCTCTACCGCCTGAGCTAATGGCCCATATAAATTAAGTTTTTGACTGGGCTAGCTGGATTCGAACCAGCGAATGCAGGAGTCAAAGTCCTGTGCCTTACCGCTTGGCGATAGCCCAATATACGATAATGCAAACTGCTGAAAGAAAAAGCGCGAGACGAGATTCGAACTCGCGACCCTCGCCTTGGCAAGGCGATGCTCTACCACTGAGCCACTCGCGCATACGCTGCAGCCGAGGGGACTTGAACCCCTACCCTTGCGGAATGGAACCTAAGGGGTATGTCACCTTAGTGAAAGATTTTCAGAGCATATTTAGCCTTCTATCCAGCCCTGCGACAGTACATCAACCTTTTTGTAATATGCATAGGTTAACACGCACACAACCTCATACAGTAGATCTTTGCCATCTAATGTGGTGTAAAGGTTACCGCAGGAAGTAACAATACCACTGAGGTTGTTGCTCCACGGTGCCGCCATAGACGGCTTATCTTTGTTATACACGGCATTTGGCGGGTCAATCTGGGAGAATCATCTCTGATAAGATTGAACTGTCTTGCCGTCTCGTGTGCGTTCTTGGCACTGCATTTTCCTGTATTCAGAAAGTCCAGGGCCAAACGGATATCTTTTTTCATTGGAGCCAAGCGAATCTCTGCGGTGGAAAGGACAGAATACCAAATACCTTCGTTGCCAACATCGACATACCGCTTGTCATCAGAACTTATAATAATCATAATCAGTACCTCAATATTGTGATTGGGATGTCCGGGTAAATATTAGCCAGACGGTTGCGGATGGCTGTAATCGTGGAATCGATAAGTTCATCGCTGAAGCCGCGACCTCTGACATCCAAGACGATTTCCTGCGTGGAACCGGCAGGAAGATTGCTCGCTCTGCTTGTTACCTGTCTTTCCAGTTCATTCAGCAGTGTGTTGCGGTTGGAACTTTGCGCCAAGTTATAATTCTTTACCTCAATAGCTTTATGCCAGTGTGAAAAACATCTTGGTGGAAGAAGCGTACACCGGCGTGCTGAACAACCATCGCAGAGAATACAACAACGGTAAAGCCAAGCATATAGACAAAACCGACTGGTATCGTCATGAGGGATTCTTCCCCGTAATCATAGGAAAACAGGAATGGGAGCTTGCTCAAACAGCAGGCTCGCCCCGCAAACGGCAATCAGGCCAAGCACCGCTATGCGGGACTGCTGACCTGCCGGGAATGTGGGAATACGTTCATTCCTATGATTCGCTGCTGGAACGGCAAAAGTCGTGTGGAATATGTGTGCCGTGGGTATCATCGGAATGGAAAATCCTATTGCTCCTCCCACCGTATCCATGAGGAGGTGCTGGATGCCGAGGTGCAGGAGTATGCCGAAACTGTGCGAGAGCAGTGTGCCGAGGAAGTAGAGAAGCTGGCACAGCTGCAAAAAATGTGGGCGTTGAGGAAACCGGTCCTCGACGCCCACATTTTGTCGTTACAGGAGAACATACAGAAACTGGAGTTGGAAATTGATGAAATAGTAATGCAGAAACTGTCAAAATAAAAGTCCTAAAACGACCGATTAATTGCATATTTTTCGAAAAAGCCGCAGGAATATAGATAAACTTGATATTTACAAAAATGTTGTAAAAAGCGAGAACAAGAATTGACAAACAGAAAGTGCTATAGTA
>ERZ791645.700-NODE-700-length-26552-cov-3.257086_pt1 | contig 26552 bp, 36 predicted proteins | sample MGYA00509939_ERZ791645 | MGnify/ENA primary metagenome ERZ791645 (study PRJEB30046, sample SAMN00715249) | human gut metagenome | study: EMG produced TPA metagenomics assembly of the A metagenome-wide association study of gut microbiota in type 2... | reverse complement strand
TTCCCTGAACACTTTTTCATCTTCATCATCTGTTCCCGGTACAAGTATTTCAGTTATCTCACCGCCCTGATATTCCTCAACATAATCCTGCGGTGTAAGCTCTCCTAAATTTGCATTTGCTTCTGTTCCCGGTGTTTCACAGACAAGACGGTAATCATATCCGCTTATCAGTTCCTCAACAGTATATGTATAATCATTACAGGTAAACACTTCCCCGATTTCTATATCCTGTTTGAATTTTCCACATACTACCGGGGCGGTTTCCTCATGATAAGTTATACCTCTTTCCGCTGCATATGCTATCAAATGACTTAAATCCTGCGTATCAGGCAGCATATTATCATAAATATCCATTATGTCACCGTACGCATCTTCAAGCTCGCTTGCTGTTTTAACACATGCATTGTATGCAAGTGAATTTTCATCTGTCCTCACATCTTTTCCGAAATTCTTAAGCATTTCTGTGACAATTACATCCTGTGTTCTATCCTCATACATTTACTGTCATATCCTCCTCTCCGTAAACAGTTGACACCTTAAACGATACTGTAAGCCTGTCACCCTCAAAAGTTATATTAAAATCTGACACATCTGTTATATCCTCATTAAGCTCTGCAACTTCCCTTATCATTCTTTCCACTTCACTGTCTACATAGTCTTTTTCATAACCCTGTCCTATCAGTGTAGATAGCTCTGAGCCGTTTTCCCATGAATACTGGGTATATTTGTATCTGTCTATTGCTAATGCGATTGTAAGCCATTGCTTTACAGCTTCAATCCCACTTATCATCCTGCCTGTCAGTTTCCCGGTTTCAAAATCAACCTCATATTCCTGTTTTTCCGTTTCTTCCTCAAGTTCTTCTGCGTCAATTTCTTCATCTTCTAAATCAAATGGAAACATTTATTTATCACCTCACTGACTCCAACATTTTGAACACGCTTTATATTTGCGTTTGCCATTTGCTTTCTTCATCTTTTTAATTTTAGCCACTGTTGTTTCTTTTGCTTTTGTTTTTGCATTTTGGCACGCTGAACAACTCTTTGACGAATGGAACACTGTTCCGCTTTCAAAATAATAAGCCTTTGCAGCGTTTGTAATCTTAGGTTTATTTTTCTTTGATGACTTTTTACTGCTTTCCTTTGTACTTTCTGTATCTGCTCCCTCTTCCATCGTATTTATATATGAAAGACTCAGGGACATTGTGTGCGTACCATTTTCAAACTTGTGTGTATCTGATGTTATATAAAATTTTCCTGTGAGCTTTGCGGCACTATTTTGAATGTTTATACTTTTTCCGGAGACTGCTGCTATATTCCCCAATGCTTCGATTGATGCCTCTTTTGTCACTCCTGTCAATAGTGCCTTTGCAGCCGTCTTTGCATTTACACCTTTTTCTTTTGTATAAACTGATTGGTACACTCCATACTTTGATACATTTTTCTTATTCTCAACCTTGCCAAGTTTTTTATACTTATCATTAAAAATCAGGACACGGTCAACAATATTGTCTGTCGTGTCCTGATATGTCGCACTGGTTATATCTTTTCCCTGGTACAGTGTTACTCCGGAGCCTGTCCCCTTTGTCACTACGCTCACATTTCTGCCATTCATCACCGGCATATATTTTTTATGTGTAGTTTTCTTAGCTTTCCTGTAAAGGGCTACGATAATGTCATAAATTGGCTGGTCGCTGAATATCATTTTTGATATATTTACCTTTGTTCTTGCAAGATTTACCGTCTTTATCCCCACCTGGCTGCATATCTTTTTAGTTGCTGCTTCCGGAGTCATGTTTTTAATCTTTATCGTCGTGTTAGACCTCAAAAGATGCTGCATAAAGTCCTTTGCCGTATAGCTGACTGTTCCTATCTCTGCTTTTGCTTCTCTTGATGTTACCGTCCCGGTAAACTTTTTCTTTCCGCCATAATAAAAATAAATAAGATCTCCCAGCTTAATACCAGCATTTGAAAAATCTTTATCATAAGGATTGTAAGGCAATGTAAAAGTAAGTTCTCTTGACACCTGTGTGTCTGTTCCACTCCATTCCAAAGAATTGAACTTTAATTCAACAATTTTATTTGAATTGTTCCATCTCAATACTTCTTTTTTACTCATATCTTGTCACAACTCCGCATCTATCAAAATATTATATCCCACTAATGCTCTACTGTCTTTTACTGTTTTTACATTGTGTTTTTTGCAATACTTCTTTTTAGCTGCCTGTATATATTTTTTATTGATTTTTTTCAAATATGCAGCATTTGTTGAAAATCCTGTTTCCTTTTTTGCCACTTTCGCCCATGTATCGCCTTTTTTCCATGTATATGTGTATTTCGCTCTCCCGCCTTTTTTCTTTTTAGCAGGTCTTGCCTTAGTGGTCTTTGATTTAATGGTCTTATTCTTGCACTCACGGTATTCCGTAAACTTCATTGTGAAATTTATGTCACCTGTTCCATCATTTTTAGAATATGCAAAGTCTGATATTGTGCAGAAAAAATTAATAGGTGTCGTTGTTATTATCAACTGCACCGTTTCATTTTTTTCAAATAATTCTTTGAAAATTTTAATATATTTTGATGGTGTTTTAGGTTTGCATTTGCAAAAATAATAGTGTTCACTCGGAAAAAAAGATGACAGGGATATGCTATACAACCCTCTGTCACCCTTCAAATTGATTTCTCCGAAATCATGTATAACAACCGTCGTGTTTCCCTGCGTTGCTGACATTTCAAACTCTGACGGCAACACAGGAAGCCGCACCTTTTCTTTATCATACTTAATATATATATTCAAAGTCACCACCTCCTACATTGTTTGCCGTATCTTCAAGTTTCTTTGCTAATTTCTCAACAATCTTATCAATGTCAGCATCTTCACGCACTACAATCGTATCTGCCAGTTTAGGAATCTGAATTACAGTCTTTCTTCCTCCTGCTGCCTGACCGTCTTTGTATGCCTGACGGACTGACTTGTCGTGTGGATATACCCTTGAACCTTTCGGCAGGTCGATTATCTCACCGCCCTGCTCATGCACCTGAACGATACCGCCCTGCCAGTTTGATGTACCCTTTGCTAATTTAGGAATCAAAGGTATATTTATTCCTTTTCCTCCAATTCCCGGTATCCCTTTTGGAATTTTAATACTATTCAATCCTTTTATAACACCATTTACAACATCAATAACAAGATTTATATTTCTTTTAACTGTTGCTACAATTCCGCTGAAAATGCCACTTACAATGCTCTTTAAACCATCCCATGCCTTTTTCCAGTTTCCTGTAAATATTCCTGTTATAAAATCTATAATCCCTCCCAAAATTTTTGTTATCGCAACTATCATATCTTTGATGTATTTTTTAAAAGTATCAACCACACCGCTTATAAAACCTATAACTCCTATTACTACAGGTTTCAAACAATTCATTCGTGCAATTACTTTATTAATATGATTCTGAACAACGGAAACAATAAGAGGAAAAACCACATTAAATAATTCACCAAACTTTTTTACAATCGGTGTTACTTTCTTGAATGCATATATAAGCACTTCGCCTACTGCATTTGCAATCTTTTTAATTAGATTAATAACTTGACTTAAAATAGGCTTTATAGTATTAAATAACTTTTGTGCTGTCTTTTGCATCTTTGGTAAATTGCTTATTACTGTCTTTACCATTTTATCAAAAGTAGGTTTAAGACTTTTAATACTCTTTATAACCTGAGCAATTACACTGGAACAAATTTTTTGAAACGGTTGCATACTCACTTTAACTTTTTCAAAAGTCGTCACAAACCAATCCTTCACTTTTAAAAGCACAGGTTTTACTTTGCTCCAATTTTTTATTACCAAAAGTGCTGCCACTGCTATCGCCGCTACCGCTCCGACTGCTATTGCACTAGGAGATGTAAGCATTCCTGCAACAGTCCCATATGTCCTAAACATTTTCCCAAGCGTTCCTATCTTTATTGTAACCTTACCTACAGTTGACACCATTTTTCCAAACACCAAAACAGCCGGGCCAACTGCTGCCGCTAACAATGCAAATTTAACAATATTTTTCTGTTGTGTTTCATCAAGCTTATTAAATTTCTCCATTAAATCAGTAATCTTGTCTATAATCTTTTTTACTGGTTTTGCTATCGTTTCACCGACGCTATATTTGAAAACATCAAAAGTTGACTTCATCTTTTCGATAGAGCCGCCAACACCACTCATTAAAGCATTTCCCATTTTATTGGCAGTTCCTTTTGTGTCATCAAGTGCATTTCGGTATTTTTTTACAGTTTTTGGTGCTGTTCCAATCAAAGTCAACCATTTGTTCATCTGATTTTTTCCAAAAATAGCAGAAGCCGCCTGCACTTTTTGTTCCTGTGTCAATTTTGAAAATGATTTATGTAACTGTCCCTGAACATTCGTCATCGACTTCATCGTACCATTAGAATTAACTAAGTTCAGATTAAGTTTTTTCATCCAGTTTGCGCTTTCTTTACTGCTAGGTGACAAAAGTCTTGCAAGTCCGGTTTTCATTGCCGTTGCACCTTCTGAACCACTTATAAAATTGTCACCAAACACCCCTGTTATAGCTGCTAAATCCTGCATTGACCACCCAACTGTTTTGAATGTACTAGAACCAACTGACATGGCATTAAATAACTCTGTAGTAGTAGTATTTGCCTGTGCCTGAGCTTTTGCAAGTACATCTGCTGTTTTACTTGCTGTTAATCCCTGCGAACTAAACACTTTTAAAGTGTTTCCAAGCCCTGACGAAACAGTTGATAAATCCGTTGCCGTACCTGCTGCTAAATCAAGTGCTGGCGTCAACATTTTTGCTGATTGTTTAGCATTAAATCCCTGTCTTGCAAAATTTAATGTTGCATTTGTCGCATCCTGCATTGAAAATACTGAATTCGCAGCAGACTTTTTTATAGCTTTTGCAAGATCCTCTGTTTCCCATTTTGTCTCGCCCATAGTAGACCTTACCAGACGCATACTTTTATCTACTTCGCCAAAATTTTTAACAGCCACAACACCCATGGAAACTATTGGTGTTGTTACAGATTTTGTTAGACTTGAACCAATCCGACTTATCTTCTGCCCGGTCTTCTGTATCTGATTGCCTGCTCTTATCCACTGCCTGCTACTCTCTGTAAGCCTTGTACCGATATTAGACAATGGGGTAGTTGCCCTGTCTATAAGTCGCAAAGTTACATCTATAAACCTATTAGCCAAGTCAAGTACCCCCTTCCTTTTCTATCTCTTTCAATTCCTTATTGCGCTCATCTGCTTCATAACTCATAAACGCTTTTATAACCTGCTGCTCTCCAAGTTCTAGATCATAAAACTCATGCGGTAATTTATGATGCCAACGAAAAAGCAGGTACATTAAATTTACCTGCCAATCCGTTTTTATGAGTTTTTTATTGCATCCTCTGTCTTTTTATCATTTATCTTGATGCCGAGGTTTGCGATTGCATCACTTATAAGTGCCACCTCCGAGTTAAAAAGCTTTTCGCAAAGCTCTGTAGCAAGCGAACAACCGAAATGCTCCTGGAGTTCCTTGTCCTTTAAATTTGGCTCTGATATACCCTCGACGCACATTCTAAGCTGTGCATCATAGACTTTTCCAAAGTCTATATCACCATTATTTTTAATCTGATCGCTCTGTATCGCCTGCATCCTGCGTGCCTTTAATTCATGTATTTTTATCTCGACTGGTTCTGTTTCTCCGAGAATATCCGCAAGTTTCTGAGAATAGAATACATCCGTTCTCAGTTCTCCTATTGTTGCTTTGTCTGCTTTCATCAATCTGTCTACTAAATTATTCATAATATGTTTTTCTCCTTATCTTTTTTACAAACAAATGCATCCAAAAATCGGATGCATTTGAACAAAATTTTTCTGTATATGATTTTAAGCGGTTTCTAAGAAACCTTTTAACTTTTCATGGTCGATTACATCTTTAATTTCCCAAGATGCAAAAGTAAACGCATATGACTCCTCGCCAAGTTTCCCGGCTTCCCAGTTGATAAGTGACAACTCATCAAACTGAACACCTTTTAAGATTACACGCTCCGCTCCGATTCCATCTGGGTCGGCAAGATTACTCTGGATTGTGAATACCGGAGTTTTTCCGGCTTTTATCGAATCAGAAAGTTTCTTGATGAAGAATGATGTTACTTTATTCAGCTTTATCGTTCCCTTATTGTCAATCCCGGTAACTTTGTAACCTTTACTTAAAGTTCCGGTCTGATTAACTTCTGTTTTTGTCAAACTCGACTTAGCTTCGCATGATATGACCTCTACCATCTCCTCGTCATCAATCCAAAGTTGTCCCCAAGTTCCGTTTATGGTTTTCTCTGCCTTATATGCTGCCATTTCTCTGCCTCCTTATCCTTTAAATCTCGATTGGTAACACAATATCCTCAATAGCATCAAGAATACGAATCTTCGCTATTAAAAATACAGTTGAGCCTGTGTTTGCCTGCTTAAGATCATCATCTGACATACTTGACACATCTTCGCCACGCCCTTTCAGATATGTTCTGTTGGCTGCAACATCAATATTTACAGTAGCACTTGCCAATATGTTTGATGCAATGAGCGAATCAAAATATGTCTGAATTGCCGCCATGAGCAAACATTTGTTATTATATGTGTTTGGGTATTTACCCAAATAGCTGTCCTGTGCCGTTTTCTTAATATCATCTTTAATCAAATCCATTGTATCGACAATCTTAATTTTCTTAAAGCTATCACCTTTTTCTGCATTTGTTGTAACAAACGAGTTCACGGCTCTGCCGACCTTAACCTTTTCGCCATCGTGCCATACTATGAATTTTCCGGCATCCACCGCCTTGTCCATATCTTTTTTAGATAATCTTGTACAGTCAGTAAGTTCTGAAAGTGGCGCATATGTTGCCGATATGCTCATGGCTGTACCCGCAAGCAATCCTGCAATACGTGAACAGTACTGTTCTGCAGTATACTCTGTATCGTTGATATAAACCTTTTCAGTTGCAAAGTTTATGACCCCATCCATATCGACGGACGCATTAGGTAATACAGCTTTTACAAGCCTGTCATTATCCCTCTGTTCCTTTATCCATGTTGCTACAGTCTGAATCTGTCCGTCTGTCTCTACCGCTGGAATAGCAAGATAATTAAATTTGATAGTTTCAAGTTTCTTTAAAGCTTCGTTGTAATTTGCTGCTTCATCGTTTATAAGCACCACGACAACTTCTTTAGGTGCATTGGTATATCCAATCAGTGCATTTGCAATCTGCCGCTGATTTGCTTCAGATATTGTTACCGGAATATCAGTTGCCGTTTCTATATTGACGACTTTAACCTCTGTTGTTGCTCCGTCACTACTTTCTGTTATCTTATTTACACTCTTATCCTTTAATATCAGCGCAACAATCCCTTTGTCTCCACGCTGAATTGCTGTTATAGCTTTCTCTGAAAAGCTAATCTGTACCGAAGGCATTCCCATGTCTTTTATTCCTCCTTGTCATATCTCATTGACACCTCAGTCATAAGTGGCTGTGTGTTATCTTGTTTAATAGCTGTGTGATATTGCAGTTCGATAGTTGCCTGTAATATGTTTCTGTCTTTTCCTACATAATCAAAACTAACATCTTCAACATGCACATATCTGTCACCGATTTTTACCGACTTATCAAAAATCTGATTTATCTTGTCAGCCTTTTCCAACAAGTCCACTTCATCCACCTGACTTTGAAAATAATTGATGTACAATGTAACCTCATTGTTTCTTATATACCTGTTGACCGGACTTGTAGTTGGTTTTATTTGCACAAAAAAACACGGTGCCGTATAGCCTTCTACTATATCAACACCGTAATAACCGTATTCTTCGATTGGAAAAACCGCCTGCAATGCTTCATTGCAGCCTTTTAATAATTCACTTAATGTCATAAGTTCTCACTCTCCAGTAAATTATTTACCATTTTCTCCATCCTTTCAGGGAGTTTCTTAGCGTGGTCTTTTCTTGCTCTGTCCATGAAATGGTATCCAGGGACAAAACCTATCACACGCCCTTTATGTGATACAAGCTGATGACCGTTTTCAAGCAAGTGAAAATGCGGTGATTTCGCTGATATATCAACAAACTGCCTTTCGTTAAATCCCTGAACCGGACTTATCTCGTAACTTGATGCTTTCGTCAGTGAGCGTTTAGTTTTTGAGCCATCTTTTGTCAAATGCTCGTCTGTATCCTTCTCAACCATTGCGATAACATCTTTTCTCAGTTCCTTAGCTTCTTTCCTCAGTTCTTCGCCTGCCCTGTCCGGATATTTTCTCGCAACAATCCTAAAATCTTCTGCAAGTTCATCAAGTCCGCTTATCTCGATACTGTCAGCCATCGTCATTCACCTGCCTTACTTTCTTAACATTCTCAACGCAATAAATCTCTAACATCTTATCTTCGTTATTAACATTGAGCACCGATGTAATGTTATATGTAACATTCTTATATCTAAGATACATATCTGCCGTTATTCCCGGCATATATCTTATATAACACTTATATGTTACTTCCTCCCTGAGTTTTTGAGCGTCATAGTATTCACGACCACGCACCGGGTTAAAACTCGCCCAGACAGTTTTAATTTTTTTCAAAACTTTTCTACTCTGTTTAAGTTCGTTCATCTCGTCAACATAGCCATAAACAGAGATACGCTTATTCATTCTTCCTATATCCAAAAACGCACCCCCTTAATCACTCAGTTGGAGCTGCAGCAACATTGATTTTGCTATAAAACTCTGATTATCGTTGCAGACTGGTGTCCGCTTTTCGTACATATCAGCTATAAGCATACCTAAATAAATCTTTTCAAGTGAATAATCCGGCTTATTGCCCTCCTCATCCAGTTCCGGGTATTCTTTCCCGGTCGCATTTTTTAAGTATGTTTCTGCTGCCGCCATGCACAATTTTATAAATTTTATTTCTTCCTGGATGCCCTCGTCCTCGTCACCCTCTTCAAAGTCAAACTTGATATAATTTTTTACTTCATCAAATGACAAAATCAATATCACTCACCTCCATACTGCCCCAAGCTGGGGCAAAAGGGCATCGGAATTATACCGACACCTTTTACTTAGCTGCACTTTTTACTGCCCTGCCTTAGTTTTAAACTCTGCAACAATTTCTTCTTTTGTATCTGCTTTTGTCTTTGTCATTTCATAATTAAGACTTTCAGCAAGATTTAAGATCTGTTCTTTTGTAAGTGCATTTAATTCATCATCGGAATACTTTCCATTGCTGTCCGTATCAGCTTTTACAGGCACAACTGCAACGACTGCTGCCGCCTTGTCAACAACCTGTATATCAAGCCTCTCCCTGACTTTCATAGCAGTCTCGTCACGCTTCCAGTATTCTCCGGCTCTGTCGTTTATGTCAATGGCAAGCTGTTCCCTGTCAAAGATAGTCACAAACTCCTTTAAATCCCCGCAAATAATTGGGATACCATAGCCACCTGTAGCTGGATAATTTGATTTGAGCGTTTTATTTGACACGACTTTAATCGCATATTTGCCGAATAAAAGTCCTTCTGTCTTATTTAAAGGATTAGGCTGAATAATGTATCTGCCGTCCTTGTCCTTTAATTTATCAAGCCAGTTATAGCCATCCTGGTTTGTTACGATGCACGAACTTACTGCTATAGCCGGGTCAATCACTGTGTTAAAAATATCTTTTAAGTCATCTATTGACTCTACCGTGTGCTGTGCTGCGTTTTCTCTTACTGCCTTTAATATCAAAGCATTTCTTGTTGCCTTAGACTTCTTGGCAATCCAGTTGTTAAGATATGACATGATATTCTCGGCGGTATCCTGCAAAAGCTCTCTTGTAACCTTTAATATTCCACCCTTTTTCTTGACCTTATAGTCAATCTTTTCAAACTGTGGTGTTGATATTTCGCCAAACTCCGCAGCTTCGTCAACATTATCAAAAGGTGTGCTATCCGCCTCTTTTTCGATAACCCTGCTGCCTGTCTCAGTTGTGACCTTTTCAACATTAACAAGCATTTCAAGTGCATCAAACGAGCGTCTTAACTCCTTAATCTTTGTACTGATGTCTTTAGGAACGGTCAGACCACCGTCAGGATCACTTCCCTCAGACATTGCGTCAATAACTTCCAAGTCTTTTTTCGCAACAGGCTGACCATTTACTACAGCTTTCAGAACATTTGTAAATGCCTTAACACTATCTTTCTTGTTTTCCGGCTCACTAGCTGTTTTCCCTTTGCCATCCTCAATCTCATTTCTGTGCTGTTCCTCTTCATCATTGAAAAGGTCATACATAAGATTAAACTTGTTCTGCATCTGCTTTAATTCTTCTTTTGCCACTTCTGCCTCGTCAAGTCTGTCCTCTGCACAAAACTTCTTTACTTCCTCTTTCTTTGCGTTAATCGCATTAAATAATTTTAATAACTCTGGATTCATTCTCTACCTCCTGTTTTTTGATTTATTGCAATAAAAAAAGAGGCACCTTAAAATTCAAGTTGTCTCTTTTTTACAATCATGTATTGTGTTATATCAAATCAATCTCATTCAATATAGCCGCAATTCTGTCTTCATGTTCTTTTTCCTCCGACTGCTCTCCTAATTCATGTTTATCAAATTTTTCTGTTATATCACTCAACTGTTTAGCTATTTTTTCACACCATTCAGAAAAATCTTTCTGCCATTTGTTATTATCTGTCGGCTTGCTGTCCTCCGGAGACTTTCCACTTAATTTTTCTGTATTCTCACCTGTCAGCTCTTTCAACTTCTCCGGAAGATTATTATATTTGTCAAAATACTCACTGACTGCTGCCACAGCTTCGTTACTGTCCTCCACATCAAAGTTAAAGTATTCCTGACATTCTTCACCATTCAGCCATGTTTCAGCATTTATAAGGTCATTGATTGTCTTTTCGGTAACACCATCCTTAACATGATCCATATAAGTTGACAATATAACCTTTTGGCATCCGTCCAGCACATCAGCCTCTTTTCTCATTTCATCAGCATTACCACTAACCCATGACATAGGCTTATGAATCATAAGCTGAGCGTTTTTAGGGATTATTATCTTATCGCCTGCCATTGCAATGACCGATGCTATAGATGCAGCCAAAGCATCAACATGTACGATAATCTCCGCTTTATGATTTTTCAGCAGATTGTAAATTGCTATGCCGCCAAACACTGAGCCGCCGCCTGAATTGATATGAACATGAATTTTTTCAACATCATCACTGAGCTGGTCGAAAAACTCTTTAATATCAGACGGGCATTTATCGTCAGGAAAGTATTTGCTCCATTCGCCCATCGAATCGCTGTTTATATCTCCGTAAAAACAGATTTCAGCTTCGTTATCCGTCTGGTTCTTAATCTCAATACTTCCACAGTCTCTTATCCTGTTTGATTTTCTATCTGTCTTTTTCAACTTTAAAACTGACATTTCTATCTGCTCCTCTCTTATAACCTGTTTTTTCATTCCTGGAGTTGTGAATTATCATCGTTATTTTGATTACCTGTCTGAGCATAATTCGCTCCCAAATCCGTTAGTTTTATATAGTTACCATTACACATCAAAGCATCACCACCGTCCGCATGAGGCATATCAAGACATTCTCTCGCTTCGTCCGGCTTATACACTCCGTTCTGAATATAAGAACAGAGTATCTTTGCCTGCGTTTCTGAATCAGTCCTTAATATCGCTTTTTCATTCCACTTAAAAAATTTGCCGTCCTGTCTCTCTTCCTCAGTGAGCATCTTATAACTGACTTCCTCCTCATACTGCTTCAAGATAAACTGCTCAGTATCGACATAGAAAGAAAGATTCTGCATCTCAGCGTTGCTATATGATGATTTTTCATAATCATTTATTTGATTAGGTTTTATCCCAAATGCTGACGCAATCTGCAATGCAGTATATTTTTTTAATTCATAAAACTGACTATCTGTCAGCTTTATATTCAACGGCTCAATCTTCATTCCGATTGGGATCGGTACAAATTTGCCTGCATTGTTTGCGCCGTTTGTATATTCCTCAAACTGCTTTATAAGTTTCTTCTGCAGCTTCGGATTAAGATCACCTGTGTACTGCAGTGCTGCTCTGGCTGTCAAGCCACCTTCATAGAGATTATTCATAAAAGTCTGACTTTCAAGACCACCTCTAATAGTCTTTTTAAGTATTTCTCTGACAGATGCACCTGTTATTCCATCAAAACTCGTCGAGGTTTTAAAATGCATCACATCCCTCGAAGGAAAAATATAGCTTTCTCCTGAGTATTTATCCTGGTACCAATAGTAGACATCCCCCTTATTCTCAAAAATTCCGCTATCATCAACAACTACCGTCACATTACTGCTCTGCATTATCCATATATCTGCTATATCGTATGTGCCGCCAAACTTTTCCCGTTTAAGCACTCTTCTTATCCATACATATGCGTTTCCATAGTGATTTCGGTTATTTTCAACCGCCGCCCAGAATGTTGACGGTGTCATAAACTGATTAGGACGTTTTTTTAATAAATAATGAGCCTTGTTAGATTCAGGAGCCTGTTTCCCTGTTGCCGTATCCTGATAAAACTTAATCGGCATCTTTCCAAGCGTTTCCGCAAGCACTTTCAGACAGGTAAAGTATGTTACTTCGCTTAGCACATCTTTTCTTGTATCAGATATACCCAGCCAGTCAAGAAGCCTGTCCTCATCTGCCCCGGCTGTAGGTCTTGCTATGCTGTCTGCCACACTTTTAAGACTTGCCTTAAATCTCTCCATCGGCTTCGTCATCATCATCACCTCCTAACATTTTCAGATATGCGGCTACGCTGTCATTTATATCTGTATCATCCACTTCAACACCCATTGCAACTTTGTGTGCACAAATCACTGCATCGCAAGGGTCTATTCTGTTTTTCTGTATCATCTTATCTATCTTTATCTCTCCGAATGAATTCGGTTCAGAAAGAATGGCATCATTCATTGACCTGGTTAATAATTTATCATCTTCGTTATATTCGATATTATGTGCTTTAACTTCAAGCTGAAAATCTTTTGTTGCATCGTTCAGGCTTCTTGCACTCTGCTTAATCTCTATCAAGTCACAGCCGAAGTCTTCCAAATCCAACAAAAAAGCACTTGCGTTATGAGGGTCATAACAAATCGCCTGTAAATCAAGCTCATAGTTATCTACAATCTCATGCAGATACTTGAGTATCGTTTTGTAATCTGTCTTAACGCCTCCGCCTGCTGTCGTTACAGTCAACAGGTTTTCACGCTCCCAAATAACATATGGTGCATTATCCTCTTTATCCATATGCTCTTGAAGCCGTCGCTTAGGCATAAACGAATGTGAAAAAATATAATAACATTTATCCCCGGTATCATCATTTATGTACGGTATTTCGATGCATAAACTTGTCAAATCACCGCCGCTTGACAAATCAAGACCTACATATGCAGCACTTCCCTTGAAATCATCAAGTGTTCTTCCTGACGCACATTTTTCCCAATCCTTGAGGTCGATAAAAGCCGTTTCAGAACTTGTCACCCAGATATTTAATGCTTTTGTCATAAAGTCAAGAAGCTCATCGCCACCCATCGACTTAGCTTTTACTGCGTCTGTCTGCATAAGTGACATAAGTTCTTTATCTTTTCCGGTAAGCGGACAGCACTTTATCCAGTTGTCAGGATTCCATATATCGTCTTTCTCATCCATCTGAGCAATATAAATAAACTGCCTGTCGTTGGCATCAACACCACGCAATACTCTGCGACAATACTTATACAGCTCATAACATGGCCCATTAAGATTAAAACCTGCAGTTGTGATTACACTGACAAGGCTTTCTTTCATGTTTCTTGTGCCGCCTTTAAGGAGCTTATACATCTGGTTGTCTTTGTGAGCATGATACTCATCTACTATTCCTAAGTACGGTCGAAAACCGTCAATAGACTTTGTATCTCGTCCAAGTGCTTTTATGATGCCTTGTGTTAAATTACACCTGACTTCACCGTTATACTCCTTAGTTTCAAAAAGTTCACTTAAATCGGCATCAGCATCAATAAACTTAATAACTTCTTTAAGTACAATCTTAGCCTGCTCTGACTTTGTAGCCGTACAATAGACCTGTGCATAGTTATAATTACAGAAATTGCTACAATACATTCCAAGCACAGCATTTAAAACACTTTTACCCTGCTGCCTTGCGACCTGCACATAACTGTCTGTAAATCTTCGTTTACCAGTATCTTTATGCACCCAGCCAAACAGAGAACCAAGTATAAACTCCTGCCAGTCATCACAGGTAAATATTTCATCACCTGCACCCTCCGCAATCGTCAGCTTATTCGCAAACTCAATAATCTCTTTCGCTTTTTCTTCATCAAAAACATACGGAAAAGTATCATCATTCTTTTTTGACCTTTTCAGGTCATCAAGATGCCTTTTAAAAGCAAGTCTCGCATCTTCGCCGAACCTTTTTTTATTTTTTTCGTTAGCTTTTGCAAATCTGGTGACAAAATCATCACCGGAACATATCTTATTAGCCATTTAAAAATTTATTTTTCGGCTTATCTTCGTCTTTCTTTGGTATGACAAGTTTGCAGCGGCTCAATGGGTCGAGTCCAAATGGTGCACCTAAAAGTTTCATTTCTTTTTCGCACCTCACAACAATCTTATGCTGCTTATTGAACTTTGTCCACGCAACTACTTCCTGTTCTTCTTTTGTCATATCTTTTTTCTTATCATAAGATAAACGAATTTTATCAAGCTGCTTAACTGCTTTTTCATAATTTGATACCGCTTTGATATAAGCACCCAGGGCATTGCTGTCAAGATTTGTCATGACACCAATGTCAATCAACATCTGCGACAACTCCTCAAATGTTTTTTGTTCTTTTTTAGTCAAAAAAGGTGGTATTTTTACAGCATCCGAAGGTGCTGAAACCTCACCACTTTTTCTTTCTTCATATTCCGCTTTTGTCAAGTGTTTTCGCCCTTTTGCGGCGATTAAGTCAATCGGTTGTTTGTTCCTCCCTGCTATAAAAATCACCTCCTAAAAAAAGTTCATTTGGGGAGTTTTTGCGTGAATTATGAGGGGCGGCGGTCTACAGCGGAGATACCAAAAACTTCCAAGCACCCCCTACCCCCTCTATAACTTAAAATCACGCAAAAATGCCCTCAATTTCGCCTGCATCTGCTGCCGCTTTCTTGCATCTTTATATACTCCTGATATGATGCTATGCGTTGCCGCACTCAATGAGATAAGATTGTCATCAACCAACGCAAGACTTGGGTCTTCGTCAATCTCAACTATATGGTGCACATGCTCAGCCTTTACTACTCTGCCCTCTGTCATATACACATATACATCTATTCCTTTATCCCTGATAAGTATCTGCTGCCGCTTCCTTTTCCATGCTGTTGAATTATAAAAAGCCTTTGATTCCTTGTTACGCTGATGCTTGTCATATTGCTTATCACTCTCTGCCTTATCTCTTTTCTTATGCACATCACAATATCTTTCAGTACAATCAATCAGCCTGTTACAACCACAATGCGAACAAAACTTTTTAAATGCCATACTTTTAACTCCTACAAAAAAAGACGGTCTTTCGACCGCCTAGATTAACTTTACTTTTTGCATTGTAAAAATAATAACATAGTTAATCGGATAAGTAAAGCACGGAAATAGCACACCTTTGTTTCTAATAATATCTATGAAATCCTCTTTGTATTCAAGCAAAAAGTCTATCATTGCATCTACTCTTACTACTTCAACTGTTTTAGTTCTCATCTGCTGCCTCTAATAATTTTTCAATGATAACATACTTTTCATCACTCATTCTCTGTATAAGCACAATGTCACCTTTTTTCAAATGTCCGTATATTACTGCATCTTTTTTATTGCCTGATAACTCTATCTCTATCTCATAGTCTGTTAAATGCTGTGATATAAATAAGTCCTCCGCTTCTAAATGCAGCTCACCAATATCACAGCTTGTTGCGTCTGTCATTTCCGCTAATTGCAACCCAATAGGATTCTTCACCGCCCCTTGATTACGCATGATACTTATTATCTTTTCATATGCATCCATTATTTTATCCTTTCTTTTTCTTCCAACTGTTCCACAACCTTATCCACATCACAAGCCGTTGGTTCTTCATCTATTATTTTGCAAAACCTCCTAAACTCATCTTCTGATAAGCAATACTCACTTGCTCTATCTTTTAAATCTCCAGCACTAATCAACCTCATTTTCTTCCCCCAATCTAATTTCTGGCCGCAACCTGAGCAATAAAGAGCGTGATTATGAGCAACTTTTCTTTCACACACAGGGCAAAAATATATGTTAGAATTTGTATTTTTTTTAGGTTTCTTTGTTATCTGCTTTTCAAGTGCCTGTATCGCAATGTCTAAAGCCTTCGCATTTCTCGTTTTACTATATTTATCCCATTCATTCCGAAATAATTTCATAAACTTTATTGATTCACTCGCTGTCATATATATCCTCCCTTATCTTCATTTTGTCACTACATATTCCACTATCCTCGGCATCTTCTCTCTAAAAGCCGCTCTAATAACCATAATTGCCTGTTTAATGCCGTCACAAAAGCAGTCATTGTATTCCGCATCAAAGTACGGTGCAATCTCTTCCACATATTCATCAAAGTTTGCATACGAGTATTCCTGTTCATCCTCAAGTTGTTTTATCAAATCGACAATTCCACCAATTAAACAGTTAAAACAACTATCATATAAGCCACACTTTTCTTCCTGCTCATCGCAAAACGCTTCTTTTGACTCCTTTATATCGTCCAGTCTGCCTAACAGCTTACACTCAAAGCTCTTTATATGCTCTCGCCGTTCTGCCTCCTGCCTTTTTGCTTCTGCCTCAATCAACTGTATAATTTCTCTCTGTCCCTGCACTGCTGCACAATCTTTCTGGTCTGGGTGCTGCTTTAAAAATGTATCAATCCTGTTTTCAAAATCTTTTATAAGTATTTTTTCATCAATCATTCTTCTACCTCCATTGCTTCTCTTTTTCCTATGCAAATGCTAACTGTCCGTTTTCATCTGCTCCTATCCCATTCCTTGTAATATTCGGCATTCTCTCTGCCACACACATCTCCGGAAGATTCGACCTTACCAATGCTGCAGGTATTGGCGGGCACACTGCATTTCCACATCTTCTTACCTGCTCGCTTCTTGGATATTTATGTCCCTCAAAATCGTGGTCGATAATATAATCATCCGGGAACCCTTGACATCCATACAATTCCTTTGGTTCTAACATCCTCAATCCAATATCAACAATCTGATAATCAACTCCTGCTATAGTCACTAAACCAAAACGGTCACGAGATGTAATTGTATCTAACGGATTTTTAATATCCTGCCCCGTACCCTCTCCATAATATTTGATTAGGAACGCTCTGACCTCTCCAAAATGTCCATCTCCAGCTGTAATGGTAGGAAGTGGCTCCTTAATATCTCTACCATCACAATGATTATTCATTTGAATAAGGTTTGCCGTAACAAGACTGTTATGATCCCATGCTGTCACTGTCGGCAATGGATTTTTCACTGTATCCCCAGCTCCCTTATATCCACCATCATAATATTTGTGTAAAAACGATGTTACAAGACCATATCTATTTGAACTGTCGAGCGTCATAATCGGTTCCTCTATATCTTGTCCCCTTACTTCCTTAGCAGATGTTTCAGAATGATATTGAATTATTGTAGGACTTATAAGGCATTGTTGATTTCCAGTAGTTATTGTATGTATGGAATTTCCGCAATCACCACCAGAATGATTTGTTGTATTTGTTCCCATGTACGGGATAAGTTTAGGTTCTACAATTCCAAATCCGTGTTTCGATGTTATTACTTTTAATGGTTCATCCATACTGTTGCAATACGCTCCTTTTGCTCCACTATGGTTTACCTGAACAATAAAAGGTTCTTGATTATCAATTACAAATTTTTTTAGTCCCCTTGCTATGCGTTCCATTGTTTTAGATGCCAGTGGTCGTACCGCTCGAAGTCCATATTTCTTCTTTATTTCCTCCGAAGTATCGAATATAGACGGACAAGGTAAAGAAAAATCAAGCTGTGTATATGCACCTACATATGGTTTTAACAATCCGGCTTTTACTTTTTCACTATTCCTCTGAGCGTGTGTTGGCTCCGGCCATGTAATAGGTCTCCCGTCACATCTTGCAATCATAAAAAAGCGTTTTCTCATAGTCGGTGCTCCATAATCTGCCGCAACAAGTTCTCTTGTATCAATTTCATATCCGAGTGCTTCAAGTTGCTTTCTCCATTTTTTGTATGTCTGCCCCTTTCTTTTAGGGTCAGGCTGAAATATCTGCATATTGACCGGTACGACTTCTCCCGGCTCAGCAATCCTGTTTTTTTCATGTTTTTCTGTTGTATTTACAATCACACGCCCAGTCTTTTTATCACGAATAGGAACACATGGCCCCCATGTCTGAAATTCTTCTACATTCTCTAGCATAATAACTCTAGGTCTTACAAGAGCTGCCCATTTCAAGACTACCCATGCAAGACCACGGATATTCTTTTCTACAGGTTTACCACCCTTTGCTTTTGAAAAATGTTTACAATCAGGCGAAAACCATGCAAGTCCGACAGGATGTCCTTCGCAAGCTTTGACAGGGTCAACTTCCCATACATTTTCACAATAATGTTTTGTATGCGGATGATTTGCTTTATGCATCCGAATGGCTTCCGGATCATGATTGATTGCAATGTCAACACTTTTTCCCGTTGCAATCTCAATACCGGTGGAAGCTCCACCGCCGCCTGCGAAATTGTCAACTATCAATTCTCCGTTAATCATATTTCTTTACCTCACCAAACAATCTTCAAGAGACAGCATATGCTCTCTTGCATATTCAATACTGACAACCCAAACACAACAATCATAATCAACTAACACACAATACTTTCCTGGTGCTTTCTCCTTTAAAAATTCTCTAACTTTATGTCCAAAATTTTCCTGTGCTTCACAAATCTCATTATGCGAGTATTCAAACTCATAATCATCTGTTTCAACAAACTTTTCATTTTCAATTTTGTTTTCATTAAACTTTTCAACAAAACTTTCAAATTCACCATCAATCATTCTTCTGCCTCCATCCGTTTAATTTTTTTATATGGACAAAATTTCCATTCACAATTTACCTTGTACATATTTTTAAAATATTTCTCATTGTTGCAGGCACCGTTATCTCTGTTACTGTAAATACACTCCTCGCAATAATTCTTATCGCAAGGATGTAATATAATCTCTCCCATGTTTCTACCTCCATCAAATCACAAATTTCTTATGTGCCGCTTTTAAATCCTGTTCTGATAAGTCAAGATATATCTGTGTTGTTTCAACTGACTCATGCCCCAACATTTTACTTACCTGTTCTATTGGCATACCTCTGCGAAGTGCAAATGTCGCACAGGTGCGTCTAAATTTGTGTGGATGAGCCTTTACTCCTGCCCTTTCACCAATTTTCCTAATCATGGCTTCTACAGAGTCCATAGTGATATGCCTTTCTTCATCTACCCATTCAGCATTTTTATACCATTCTTTAAGCCCCTTTGAACTCAATCCTTTATGGCTGCCTAAGAACCAACCATAATGCCCCCCTGCAAATAAATATTGAGAAGTATCCTGTCTTTCATTAAGATATTCATTTAATGCCCACAGTGCTTTTGCATTAAGATATACTGTTCTGTCCTTTTCTCCTTTTCCATGAACAAGCATTTCATCATTATCTACCTCTGATATTTTAACATTTACCAGCTCCGCTACTCTGCACCCCGTAGATAATAAAATCTCAAATATGGCTTTTTCTCTGTTCGTTTCAAGCTGTGCCCTCATCTTTTCAAGTTCAATCTCTGTAAATGCTTCTTTCTTCGTTTTTTCTCTTTTTATCTTTTCAATACGCAACATTGGATTTTTCCTAATCACTTCTTCATTGTATATATAACCAAAAAAACTGCTTAAAGCTCTTATCTCATTTCCGACTGTTGTTTTTGAAACTCTATCGTGATACAGTCTTTGTGCTATATACAAACGAATATCTTCCGTTGTTATATCATCAACAGTCTTTCCAATATATCTAAGCACAAAACTGATTGTATTCTTATAAAATCTTAATGTGCGTTTCGTGCAGCCTTTTACTGTTTTGCCTATTATAAATGTTTTCAGCAAATACTCGTTTCTATCTTCCTCTAAAAGAGCTACACTTGTCTCTCTCTGGGTAATTTCATACTTATCCATCATGATATATATCCTGTTGCGTAACTCATCATCCTGTACCAACACGCATATATCATTAAATAACTTTTCTCTGTCTGTCATAATATTGCTCCTATCTTTGCCGGGGTCATTAAGAACCTCTCGGCATTGTAATTTTTTTCAGGTTCTGCCAGTGTATCACCCTGTATAACCACCGCTTTAATCCCTATCATGGATAATTGCACATATGTCATATAAACCCCGTTCCAATCTAAATCCCTTGCTACCACATCAAGGCATCTTTGATAATTTATCCCCTTATTGCAAAGCACCTTAGCAGTTGCCAAAATCAGACCGCCGCCTCCAGTGCTGGGTTCACTCATTTTTATATTTTCTTCCATAGTCACATCCTTAAGTCTGCAAGCCGCACACAATTCTGAAATATGAAACGGTGTAAAAAACTGTCCTGTTGCTTTGCTTCCTGCTCCAGACCGCATATAAATGTCACCCAAATAGTCATATATTCCATACTCTTGAAATGACTGCCATAATAATGCCTGCATCTTACAAAGTGATGCTCTCTCTTGATTACTATATTTTTTAGCTGTATCTATATATGCTTTTTCCCTTGTCTGCCATGTTTTATCATGTAATGCACAGCATGAGTTTTGGATAGCAATAGCTGTCATTTTTACCCAGTCCGTAAATATTACATATGGTGTATAACTTCCGCTAAGTTCTCCAATGATATTAATAATCTCTTTCTCTGCCTCTCTTTTCACTCTTTATCTGCCTTTCCTCTCAGCACAGTTTTAAATTCAACCACATCCTGTCCAACCATCACACTACACTTTATTTCTTTTGTTTTCCTTAATGCTTCAAGCCTGTTAAATGCTATACACACACTTTTACCATCCAACTGTAAATTGTTATAAATCATATGAGGGTCTTCCAGCATACTTATAAACCCGGCTTCAAGCCTTTCACAATTTTTCTTTATACCTCTATACTTTTCTTTATATTCTCTCTCATTTCTAACCGCTTCACTTTTCTGTATCATAAGAGTATGACCCATTGCTTCAAGCTGTCTTATTCTCATTTTTAAATCTTTCACATATGCAAATTTATCCAAAATCCTGTTTAACATTTTTTCTCCTTTCCGGTGGTGCACCAACCACCATCATTTATTTTTGTGTGATACGCTTTACAGCTATATTATTTAAGGTGCATTGTTTACTGCTGCCCCAGGCTGGGGCAATTATTTACCTGCATCAGAACCGAATATAACTACCGCCATCTTTCTTACTAGACGATTTTTATATTTCCGGATAGTACTCTCCGCTATATCATCCGGATAGTTATCTAACTTACCAATTTCCTCCGCAACTTCCTGCCATGTCCTTGTATTTCCATCCTTTTTATTCACAAAATATCTGAGACTTATTATCTCATAACCCTTCTCGTTCTTTATGCTGTCAAGAGCTTCCTCAATCTTCTCTAAATCACTCTTGGAACGGTTATAGCTTTCCTTCCTGTCTTTCAAAATCTGCTCTTCCTCCGGCTTTGAAACCTTGAATTTTGAAAACTTCACAATACTGCTAGAAGAACCATGAAAAGCCATATCAAAATATTCATCTTCATGTTCAAGATGTGACTGTAAAGCTGGATACGCATACAGTAATTTTTCTGTACTGGTAAAGTAGTCCTTCGATATTGCTTTTATCCTCTCTATCCAGCTAAATGAGGACATTTTTTTTATAGCTTCATCAACTGTTGCTGTTGCCGTTTTATTTGCTGTCTCCGTGATAATATTTAAAACTTCTTTGTCTATCTCCTGCGTCACTTTATCCCTCCTCAACCTTTGCACATCCTAAATAGCTATTAACTATCTTCGCTATCTCTGCCAGCTTCTTATCACCTATTCCTTTTATCTGTGATATATCAGCCAGCATCTTGTCCGGCTTTATATCCTCTCTCACATCTTTTGTTCTTTCTGCCGCCTTGTCATATCCCTGCATATAAACATTTTCAATAAATCTTTTCATAGTCATATGATCCATCTGTTTTACCTGCCTGAACTGTGTGCGTGGAAAATCTATATTAACTACTGTATTGTCCACTATTCCCTTATTTTTCTTTTTTCCCATGTTTACCTCCTATAAAGTCAGCTAAAAATGCTAAGATAACAAAATCAACTGCTGTCACAATCAATCTAAGACCTATGGATATACTTATCCATGCTATCGCAAACAACCCTGCCACCAAACAGATTGCTGCACAAATTATTAACACGCTCGGCATCCAGGAAATGCTAATGCTAAGTACCTTTATCAACAATCTTTTCACAATCGCCCACCCCCTCTCTCTGCTGCCGCTGTCAAAATATCCTGAATAGTTCTTTTTTCTATGTCAGTGAGATATTCATAATATTTATCCAAATCCTGTTTTAATGATGAAATCTCTTTGCTTAACTCATCCTTACTTTCATCCTGCTTCGATGCTACTTCTTGTACTGCATCATCAAAAGTAATCATCTTTGTCAATATCATTGCGTACGCTACTTCTGCCATGTCTTTATATACGATTTGCTCATCAATATCACCACACATAAATCTTGCACTTTGACCTGCATATAAAACCTCTATATGTTCGCCTTTATAATCAAATTCTTCCAGACAGCCGTTTATATCTTCAAAACAGTCATATATCTTATGAAATAACTCATATGAGCCTTTACCTGTCTTTTCAAACTCCTTAAGATTTTCACGATACGCTCCATATATTTTCTTGAAAAATTGATTATCAAAAAAATCAGTATCTTCTTTAAAGGCTGCAACGATAATGTTTATGTTCACACCGTTATATTCTTTATTAGGATTTATAGCACCGTTAATAATAAGGCTGGTTGTATCTTTTAAACTTTCTGGTACCATACCCAGAAAGTCATTTACATCCATCTGTCTCGGTAAAACATCATCCGCTTTAAGTTCCCCGGTATTTTCATATGTTTTCAAAACTTCTTTCTGCTTTTCAACAGGCAATGATGCTGTTTTATCTGCTGCCGCCGTGCTGATGTTCCCGGCTTCATATTCACTCTTAAGCGGCTCAATCAGTTTATTATTGATTTTCTTTAATCTTGCGACCTGTGACTTACTGCTGCCAATCAACTGAGCAATAATCTCATCAGTGCGTCCCTCAATTTTCTGAGTTTCCCTAAGCTGTTTCAAAAGTCTGTCCGTTTCCTCAACCTCTTTCATCTTCTCCGCATCCGTTCTTATACGCTGTGTTGAGTTCGTAAAAATCAATGTAAGCTCATTCTTTATGTCATCATCCGTATAAATCACCCGGCAAGGCTGTAATTCAAACTCTTCCTTGCCTTCCTCCAGGAGCTTAAGTACAGCAAGCCGTCTTTTATGCCCGGCTATAACTTCATATTCATCTGCTCCGGGCATTTTTTTGACAACAAAATTTTGCTGTAAACCTACAAGCTCAATCGTCCTTGCAAGTCTTGTAATTTCTTCCTCATCAATCGAATAAAAGTTATCCTTTGACGGCTTCATCTTCCTCACTGACACCTTTTCAATTTTAAAATTATCTTTAATTCCTTTTTTGCTTTCATCACTCATGAAGTGTGTTATGTCAAAACCTACCAACTGCTGCCACCTCCTACTTTGCAAACTCATTCAACCACTCGTCTACAAATTTCCTATAGTCAATCGAAGCACCGCACCGCTTTGAATACTCAATCAGCGGAATTTTTGCAAATGTACTTTCCTGCACTTTCGCATTTGTTCGCCTTATCTTTGTTTCAAAGACCGGATAATTCTTCTTTATGACTTCCAGTCCCTCAATGTTCACATCATTCTTTTGCCATTGTGTAACAAGGCAGCCATCGAAGTTTATTCCCTCGTTAAAATCTTCTTTAACCTGCTGCAACTGCTCCGTCAGAATGTCAAGACCGTCCATGCTGTACTGGTCGATTATCAATGGGACAATTACATCCGTGCTTATCGTCAATGCGTTAATGATGGATATATTTATATCCGGAGCGTTATCAATAACCATATAATCGTATCTGTCATATATACCGCCATCTGCAAAAGCCTTATGTAATCTCGTCTGCTGCTGTCTTGACATATCCATCATCACGGACATATTTGCATTTGCTAGGTGCATATTTGCCGGGATAATATCAATGTTCTCATATCTCGTTTTTGCAATCACCTTTGATACATCCGCATCTCTTTTAGTCATCAGATAAGCAGTCGTATATTTATTAAAAGGATCATAACCTTTAAATGCCTTTGACAAGTTTCCCTGCTTATCATTATCCACAATAAGCACTCTCTGACCTCTCTTTGCAAGCTCATACGCAAAATTAACTGCCGTGGTGGTCTTTGCAACACCACCTTTTAAATTTATTATTGATACAATTTTCTTCAATGTTTTACCCTCCTGTTTTCTTAAAGCCAGCTCTTACCAAATTCTTTTCTGAACAATTCTCTTGAGCCCTGCATCTGTTCAAATCGCATCTGTGCCATCTGCTTTACTTTCAAATCAACATTCCTGTTCTTATGTACCGCTTTCTTTCCGCATCTGTGACACTCCACACCATGCAGGTACACTTTCATGCCCCACTTTTCAGATTTACTTCTGTTTGCCGTTCCAAAGAACACATGATGTTCTTCCAGCCTGTCATAAATGCCATTTTTATAATGCTCAGGTTCTCCACATAAAAAGCATCTGGTACAATCTTTCTGTATTATACTTCGCATAACTCTCTCCACCTCTTTTCCTGACTCTCGCTAAATCTTGATACATTCACTTTATGGATTTGCGTCAGCATATCCAACTGCTGCCACAGCACCTTATTTTTGACCTCTCTCATTCCTGCACGCTTCCAACCGTTTGCTTTCCACTGCCGCATATGTGCCATTGCGTTTATTACATAATCACTATCAAGATATATCTGCACCTCACACGGCTTCAACAGCTTTTTCAGTGCTTCAATGACCGCCACAATGCACATGGCATTTTTTGTCACATCCTGCTTAACAAGCGTCACCTTTGACACATTAGACTTATATGTCAGATATATGACCGTCTTTGCATATCCGGATGGATTTCCGTGACACTCAATCTTTATGTAAATAATCACTTTCAAAAAAATTCACCTCACCATTAGTATTTACTGGACGAAACAGCATTTTAACCGCTTAATCTATGTAAAATGCCCCTCGGCATTAGTATTTCCTAGACGAAAACGGTATTTTATTTATCCAATTCCCACTCAGCTTTTTGCCGCCGCCATCTGTCCCTCTGCTCTTTATTAAGACCCTCAGGCATCCCGGCATCAAGCGACACCATTATGTAGCTTTGAAACGGATAACCGTCAAAATTTGATGTTCCATTATCCACGCTGTCAGGCACTATGTAGTACCCTTTAATCGGCTTCGGCTCTCTCCTCCACTTTCCTGCATGAACAACAGTGGTAACAGGTTCAGGATGTACTAAATTCCTGCTACATGAAAATCTCTGCTTATGACCTCCATCGTTCTCCCGGAAAGTCTTTGATGTTTCCTTAATCAGATAATCAGCTAATTTCTGATAGTTCCCGGTATCATCCAACATAGTGAACTTAGTTCTGCCATACTCCCAATGTTTTTTTACCCAGCCTGTCACATTTACATACTCCAAGTTGTTTATAATTATGTGATGATGGATACTTGTGTTTTGGTATTCAGTCACATGAATATACTTAAATTCTGCACCAACTTTTTTATACTCCTTACGCATGGCACGGATAAATTTATTGACTATCTTTTTTGCTTCTGCCGGAGTCTTTCTGTTCTCCCGGAGATATGTGAGTACCACATGGAAATCTCCTCCCTGGAAATTAGCCGCTATAGTCCATCTTAATTTTTTAGCAGCATTCTTCTGATTAACCTTATCCATCTCCTCAGGTGTGAGCCTGTTTTTTTCTGCTCTCTTACCTTTTGCCACTCTCCTCTTATAGCCTTTCATAACCTCTATGGTTTTACCTGCTATAACTGTAGTCTTAAAATACATCCGCTCACCCCTCTGTCGTAAAGTTAATAGTTTAAGCAAGTGCTAAAAGCCTATTTTTCAAGGCTTTTAGTTGACTTATTTCTAAGGGTGAGGTATAATAATCTCGTAAATTTTTTTCAGAGGTTTTACCTCACCCCTCAGTTACTTAAGCAGCTCACTTAAGTAACTGTTTTTTTGTGTAAATATATCCTATTGGAT